>SDBV01006309.1_pt1 | contig 16479 bp, 9 predicted proteins | sample 2277081 | NCBI WGS metagenome assembly SDBV01 (sample SAMN10402039, study PRJNA504765) | marine sediment metagenome | isolation source: marine sediment core GS10_PC15, 223 cmbsf | place: Arctic Ocean: Southern Knipovich Ridge | collected 2010
GAGCGGAAAAAGGAGAGCGAATCAATGGCAACTTGCGCGAACTGTGGTACGTCAATTGTTTTTGGCGGCGTAAAGGACTACGGTGTCCGATTCTGCAATGAAAAATGCCACGCAAACGCATATCTGATCCAAATTGCCGCCCAAATTCCCCAAGACGTCGTGGACGAACATGCAAAGGCAATACACGAAGGCAACTGCCCTAAATGTTCCGACATTGGTCCGGTAGACGTACACGTATCGCACAAGATATGGTCGGCTGTCTTCCTTTCATCATGGAACAGCACCCCGCAATTGTGCTGCCGGTCATGCGCCGTAAAAAGCCAATTGGGCAGCATATTGTACTGCGCAATATTAGGTTGGTGGGGATTTCCCTGGGGACTAATCTTGACCCCAATAAATATATTCCGAAATATTTTCGCTGTCGCCTTCCCTCCGGACCCAGCCAGACCTTCCGAACAACTTGAGACAATGCTCAGAGTAAGACTAGCGGAACAGGTCGCCGAGGAAAGCCAAACCGCAGAATGACTGAGCAACGACTAACCCAACACAGAAAACTAAGCAAAAAAGGGACTTTTGGGCCTTGGCAAAAGTAGACCCCTGCGAAGCGAGTCCCCGAGCGAAGACGGGTCTGTCCCTTTTATTGCGACCCTAACCTGATATACTACACACACTCGACAACCCACAGAAAGGCACAAACGAATTTGCGAAGCAGACCGATAAACGGGGACTGCGAAGCTGTTGAAAAAGGCCATTGTAGGGGAGGGCGCTCGAAGCAGCAGTTTCTTCTGAAAGACTGCCAGGGGCCCCGGAGGAGACCGGGAATCCAGAACCTCGCTTACAACCGTGAGGTCTTGCAGAATTGTACGGCCCTCCCTATAATGCGGAGGAGGATAGCGGCGCCATATACGCAGGATTTCCCGCGTAATCGCCTAGGTGATTCAGCGACACTCGAACTTGGGGAGAAATGCTATGCACAAGTCTCTATGGTGGGTGGTTGTTTTGGGCTTTGCAGTGTTGGGTGCGTGGTGGTACTTCGGCGCAAAGCAACCGACGCCCAGTCCTGAGGACGGAGTCGATGTCCCCGCCGCGCCGCTTACAGACCGCACTGAACCAGAGGTTGCCCCTCCTGCACCCGCCGAAGAACTTCCTGAGCCAACCATCCCCTCTCCCCCGCTTCAGGCCGATGCGGCCGATACGGCCAACACCACTTTCCATGTGTTCGGGACAGTGGTCGATGATGCTACGGGACAACCGGTTGCGGGGGCCCTGCTCTGGACTGGTTTTTCGCTTTTGATGTCCGAGGACCATGCGGACGTGTACGTGTCGGACAACGATGGGTTCTTCGCGTTCGACGTGACGCGGGAAGTCATCGGCGGCATGGGCGAAGACGGTTTTGCTGAATACGACGATTTTCTCGAAGCTTTACCGTATGAATATAGTCCTCCGGATATGCTTGGCACGGGTGGTGGTAGGAAGCTGATTTGCCGGGCCGACGGATATGCCTGGGGGTACTCGCCCTTAGAAGAAAGACCGGGGCAACGCTATGAAGCGAATATCCGCCTTTTCCCCGGCGGAACTATCTCGGGCCGTGTTACCGACGTAGAAACGCTGCGCGGCGTGGCAGACGTCGTGGTCGTAGCGACCATGGCCGATCTGGACTCGCCATGGAGGCTTTCTTCTCCAGAGGGCACGACGGACGAACTAGGACGCTACAGCGTCGAAAGCCTCAATCGCGGTACCTACGAAGTCGGCGTGCGTGCCCGTAAACAGGGCTATGTCTTTGACGGCAAACAAATGGTACGGCTTGCTGTTGAATCGGACACGGCGCACAAGAACATAGACTTCTCCTTAACGCAAGGCGCCACCGCCATCGGCACCGTGCGCGACCGGGCAGGAAACCCAATCGCCGGTATACTTGTCGTCGCCAGACACATGCAGGAAGAGGGCTACGACCCAACCAGTTTCTTATCATTGACCAGACTCTCGATACACGAGTTCTTGGAGGGCCAGTGCGATGACGAAGGACGTTTTTCCATTCCAGGTCTGGAATATGGCCAGCCTTATCGCCTAATCACCACAAGCTTCTTGGGCGCGTATGGCCTGGCGGATGAATCCAAACCGGCCTGGGCCCAGTTAGCTTCGGCGCGCTCCGATGTATTTAGCGTGGCGCGTGGCATGTCGCCCCATACCGTTGATCTGACGCTTTGGGAAGGATCCCACATTCGCGGCGTGGCTCGTTTTGAAGACGGCGCGCTGGCGAAAACAACTGACTATCTTAATCTTGAGCTTGTGTTTGAAGACGAGATGGACGCGTCCCGGCATTCCCTGTCGTACCACCCCTTCTTGGATTTCCAGAGCTCGCCGAACGACATTTTCGAAATCGGCCCACTAGGGCCGGGCGTCTATTTGCTTAGCCAAAACTACTACTCCATATCGGAGGAAGAAGCTTCGCCGCCCATAAGAATCGAAGTGGACGGTATACATGATGTTGATGGGCTCGAGATCATCCTGAAACGTGATGAGTATGATACGGATTACGAGACTTTATTCATCACAGGCAAAGTTGTACGTGGCTGGAACAACATGGTCGAAGGGGCCCGGGTTGAAGTATATGAAGCGGACAATCCATATTCGATTCGCACCCTAGACACGAAAAAAACCAAGCCCGACGGCACGTTTCGCGTAAGAATATTCCGTGACGTCAAGGACGAGGACAAACGATACGACCTGTTCGCATATACCGATAACGGTTACGCGGAAAAACGCGGCGCAAAAGTCGGCGACGACGTCACCCTCCGTCTCACGGAACCTGCTTCGGTTTCCGGTGTCGTGGTTGATGCGGACGGCAAAGCCGCAAAACAGGCATCGGTGACCCTGTACCTCGAGGAACCACAAAAAGCGTGGTTCTTTGGTAAAACGGAGTGGTCCACCGCTGAGGCAAAGAAAGTGATGACCGATGCTGAGGGGCGCTTCGCTTTTGACAACGTCCGCCCTGGCCAACGTTATCTCGAGGCGGAGCACCCCGTGTCCGGAACGGGGGCCTCAGGAAGGTTTGAACTAGCCAAAAAGGTGGCTGTGAAGGAGCTGCGCATTACGCTCGCTCCTTGGACGCGCTTCGCCGGGATAGTGACGGACATGAGCGGCGCACCGATAGCGGGGGCGAAAATATCATTAAGGCCCGCACCCGAGGACACACTAGACGAAGACTTTGACTATATTCCGCTCTTCGGCAACGCGAGCAAGGCCGAGTCCGATGCCCAGGGACACTTCGTCATTGCAAACCTCGAAGCCGGAAACTATGTCCTATCCGCACGACACCCGGACTATGTTCATTATCGTGGAGCGCACGTGACCGTTCCCAGCATTCACGAGCAGGTGATTCGCCTGGAGCAGGGCGCGGGTATCAGCGGACAACTGCTCCAAAACGGCGGAGTGCAAACCAATTCGTACTTTAGACTTATGGGCGAGGAGGGAATGCGACTCCTGCAAACGGACGCAGAAGGCCGGTTCGAGGCGAGGAATCTGCCTTCGGGCAGGTACGTAGTCGATCTCTTTGGCTATACCGATATCGCGGAGTCGGAAAATCAGGAAACATTCTATATTCACATGGCCGACATCGAGCAAGGACAACTTACGCACATAGATCTCTCGACACCGGAAGGATTCTCCATTCGTGGCGCCGCTCCTGCGGGCAATATGATCGGGCCGTCCGTGGTCGCGTTGCGCCGCGTGGGTGGTCCCGGTACTCTCGATCAGTTGCAGACGCTGGATTTGCCCGGCATGTTAGAGCTGATCAGTCACTACTATGCACTCACAGCGGTAGATAGCGAAGGACGGTATTCCTTGGACAACGTGCCGTCTGGACGGTATCAGTTGGAGGTCTATGTCCCCGTGATTTCTTCCGAGGATTTCATGGCGATGGCCGAGGGCTTCGAAACCTACGCAGAAGAATTCCAATTCATTCCACCGCCCACCGACAGCCGCGAGATTGTCGTCACCGACGGCAACGTAACCGCGGATCTGAACCGCTAGAACGAGCGGCAAAGAACTAAGCTGAGGTCTGAATTGGAGAAGACAAGGTAGCTAATCCCGTACCCCCAACCTTCCCCAATCCCAAGACAAGGGTCTTCAGCCCCTTGCTTCGTAAATCGGGGAAGATAGATTGCTTCGTTGCTCCTGCCAGGGACATGTGGTTTGGATCGGTATCTGTATCGCTATCGCTATCGGTATCACAATCGTAATCGCAATCGGGATCACAATCGTAATCGCAATCGGGATCACAATCGTAATCGCAATCGGGATATCTGGTTGGGGCGCAAGAAAAGGGACAGACCCGTCTGCGCTCGAAGACTCGCTTCGCTGGGGTCAGTCCCTTTTTTGCTCAGTTTTCGGCGTGGGTTTTGGACTGGTCGAGATGTCGTTTTATGAATCTGTGCCGAAGGCGGTGCGGGGCTTCCAAGATAACGGCAAAAGCCTACATCGAAAGGGATTCCGCCCAGGTTGGCAACTGCGTCAGGTCTATGTCGAAAACCGGTATTGCGACGAAATATACGAGGGCCGTGACGAGCAGGATTCCTACGAAGTTCAGCACAAGGCCTGCACGCACCATATGCCCAATCGTGAGCCGCCCGCTACCAAAAACTATCGCGTTAGGGGGCGTGGCGACGGGCAGCATGAATGCGCAGGAGGCGCTAATGGTAGCGGGTATCATCAGCAGCAAGGGATGGACAAACAACACTGCCGAGGCGGTGACCGCCAGAATCGGCAACATTATGGTTGTGGTCGCGGTATTAGACGTAAGTTCAGTCAGAAAGGTCATCATGAACGCTATCGCCAAAATGACCACTATAACCGGCAGGCTGCCCAGCACGTCCAGTTGTTGGCCTATCCATCCGACAAGCCCCGTTTCCTTGAAAGCCTTTGCAACCGCTAATCCGCCGCCGAAAAGCAGGAGTATATTCCATGGAATTCTTTTTGCCCATTCCCAGTCCAGTGCGAATTCACCACGCTTAATATCCACCGGAATGGCGAAAAGAAGCACGGTAAAAAACATCGCTACGGTGCCGTCGTGAATGTAATCAGGATTAGGGAACAGGCCCGCCCAACCGGGAATTACGAACTTGCCCAAGTCGATATCCGCGCGAAACATCCACGACAAGGCCAGCGATATCGCCACAACTGACACGATTTTCTCGCCGCGGCCCATTTTGCCCAATTCCCCCAGACGATTCCTTACTTGCGTCGATGCATCAACATGCTTGATGCCATGAAGGGGATAAAGAAAGCGCGTCAAAAGAAACCACGTCAATGGGAGAAAAACAAGCACAAGCGGGACGCCCACCAGCATCCATTGCATGAAACCTATCGCGGGCGCATCCTTGAACAATTCGTTGAACTGGGACGCCAAAACCAGATTGGGCGGCGTGCCGATTAATGTGCCCATCCCTCCGATGCTGGCCGAATAAGCTATCCCAAGCAGAACCGCAATGGAAAAATTCGACGAAGCCGGCGACTCGTCATGATTCACCTCGGCGATTACCGCCAGCGCTATCGGCACCATCATCATTGTTGTGGCCGTATTGGAAATCCACATCGAAAGAAAGGCCGTCGCTATCATGAAGCCCAAGACAAGTTGATTCGGGTTTGTGCCGGTCCGAATTATTATGTTTAGGGCAATCCGCTCCTGCAGGTTCCATTTGCGCATGGACATTGTGACAAAAAAACCGCCTGCGAAAAGGAAAATGTTGCGGTGGCCATAGGAATGAGCCACATCTGTCGCGTTGATTATGCCCAGCAACGGGAACACAGCCAGCGGAATGAGAGACGTGGCAACCAACGGCAGGGCCTCGCTTATCCACCAAATACTCATCAAAATGGCCATGGCGCCCGCACGGTGCGCCGGAACGCTCATGCCCTCCGGAGTAGGCAAAGCCAACACAACCAAGCACGCTACTATCCCCACAATTAACCCGATGCGTTTATGTAAGGCATAAGTCCCGCTCATGTCCCTCTGCGCCCCCCTTTTTGGAAATCAAGGGGCAGCGGCCCCTTGGCTGAGTCTATATCCTCACGTTCACATTGCCAGCAAGGCAAAATACGTTTTTCTGCACGTCTTTTCGATTGCAAGCATGTTTGCGAAGGCTTTGTTGAAATCGCCCTTTGACACGGTGAACAGGCCGTGGCCGTAGACAATCACGCCGGCGTGGCCTTTCATGGCCGGAGGAAGCGTGTTGCAAAGTCCGCGCGGGCCCGTCCCAACTTCGCCGGGCACTATAGGTATTCTGCCTAGTTGACCGTCCACAATGAACCTGTCCTCAGGACACCTGACGTGGCATTGTCCGTCAAGCTCGCAATCCTGCTTAAGGCAGTCCATCGACATTATCACGGAGAACTTTGGGTGTCCGTGCAGTATTGCGTCCATACCCGTTCGCAACATGACCTCGCGGTGTGCGGTAAGTTCGCTCGATGCCGTAATACCCGCGCAACTCGAACCGTCCAGAGGACTGGGATCGATGCATCCCTCAAGCTCATCCAGCGAAGAAGTCGTCTGGCTTATGTACAAAGTGTCCATGTATCGAAACGACAGGTTGCCAAAAAAGGAATCGACCAGATGATACTCCACCGTCTTACGGCCGACTTCGCTCATTGCACGGTATACCGATTCTTCGTCCGCCAAAGGCCCATTGGCCAACTCGGGCGGCACATCAGGAATGTCATCGAGTTTCTCCATTGCGATCTTGAAGACTCGGCGTTGCTCGTCAGATGTCGTTCTCGCGCGATGGTCTTCAAGATAATCGTAGAAGAACTTGACGAAACACGCAAAACAGACGGAGCTATAGAAAATGAAAGCCTGCTCAGGACTAACCGTCCCCCAAGTGACTATTCCATGACCTGGAACAATCACGCTTTTTCGCTTCTTCAAGGCCTCAATTATAAGTGAAGCCTCAAAATCCTTCACAACCGGCAGGTCATGCAAGAATGTACGGGTCTCACAATCGTTAGGATATATCGCATCCTCGTTTGTCGAAGCCAAATACTCGATGATTGAAAAATACGGCTCGGCAGGCTTCGAGAACAGTAACGCATTGATGTTCAAGCCATCAAAGACCTTCCGCAACTCATCACAAGCGTCATCCTCGCGATTCCAAACAAGCTCAGCATCAAGCCCACCAATCAAAGGCTCCTCCGCCAACCCAGCCGCCACCAACTTCCGAGCGTATTTCCGCACCAACTCCAACATAACATCTTCTCCACCACCCCAACGGGTTTCTTTAGGAAAGGGTTTCCCCCACTATATACCAAGCTCCTCCGCTTTCTCCTCGGTTGGAATACCGTCCTCATCCAGTCCACGAACCTTGTAATAATTGGCACGGGCTTTTAGAAATTCATCTCTGTCCAAGGGTTTGACCTCGATTTCATTGCCGCTTGTTCCCGCTTCTGTGAAAAAACGCGGCGGCAAGTCATCATCCTTGCTAGTGAAACCATTCCGGGCATTCATAATTCGTTCGTTATAATAAATTCGCTCGCCAAGCTTCAACAAGTCCTGCGCCGTTGTATCAACTCCCGTAACAGCCGTATAAGCCTTGGCGTACTCCTCCAAAGAACTCGCAAAAAACACAAACTTACATGCCGTCAACGAATCAACAACAGCGTTCAGGTCTTCAGAAATCTTGATTATACGGGCCTTGCCGGAAAACGAAAAGCGGTCGGTAGCAACTGGCTTACGAAGTATCTCATGGCTTATCGGATATGCCCGCAAATGGCAACCGCCACGAGTAGAAGTCGCGTAGGCAAGCGCCATACCATACGCGCCACGAGGATCGTATGCCGGAAGTTCCTGTTTCTTCACCGAGATTGACAGTTCCGCACACCCTTTAGACTCAGCGTACCGATAAGAACCTTGCCCAAGTTCCGCACCCTCTCCCCGTCCCAATGCGATGTCGTTAAGCAGCGACAGAATTTGCGCGCCACTGAGGCGCCTCTCCCCCACTTCTGAATAACACGCGAGAGTAGCCGCCGCAGTGATGGTGTCCATTCCCATCTGATTACATATTTCGTTCGCCTTCGTAACTATTTCTATGTCTTCATTTTCCAGAAGGGCGCTGAAATGCGACATGGTCTCAAACTCAGGAATATGTGTGCCGTCCTTGCCGATCTTCTTGCACAAGATATGACAACCCCGGCATCCCGTCCGTTTCGTCTCGTACTTTTTCTTGTAAGCGACCGCGTTCATTGCCGGCGCTCTATCAAAATACGTTTTGCTGAAATTCGCCGTGGGCATCATTCTGCGACTGTGCATCAGGTCATAAATCGCCCCCGTACCGTAATGCGCTATCCCGTGTTCGCCAAGAAGCACTGGACTCGATGCAATCAACCGGAATATCTCTTCCTTCGCATTCGCAATACCATCCCGATCATGAACAGACACTTTGCCCGAACCTTTTACAGTGACGTACTTAAGGTTTTTCGCCGCGAACACCAGGCCCAGCCCGTTTCGGCCTATCGCATATACTCCGTCCACCATTATGCTGGAAAACATCACGCCGTTATCAGCAGCAGGACCCGTCACCGCCACCGCACCCTTCGCTTTGAGTGAATCGTGAAGTTGACCAGTCGTCTTCCCTGCCAACCCCGGCGCCTCGTGAAAAGTGATCTTAGCGTCCACGATCTCGATTCCGCACAAGCTGTCGCTGCACCCGGTGATCACGAATCCGTCAAAACCCGCCTTCTTTATATGGGTAGCGAGAGTACCGCCAACCGAAGCGTCCCCGATAGTGCCCGTCAACGGCGAACGAGACATCACGCACATCCTGCCCGAAGTCGGGGACGCAGTACCAACAAGCGGCCCAGTCATGAAAACCAAGGGCATACCGGGTTCGTCATACGATAAAGTCACATGCGGACTCAGATAGTGCCCGGCCAGCCCCTTGCCGCCAACCCATTTTTGATAAAGCCCCCCCGCGGGCGACTCGACACTGCAAGTCTTATCGCTGAGGTTAATGTGCAGTACTTTTCCCATCCAACCGTTCATTGGGTTTCCCATGTCGTGCCAATTTTGTATATCGCAAGCATATCAATGATGAACGGGGAAAGTCACCTTGGAAAAAGGAAGATTCGAGGCACTACAAGCCATACGTGCAAATGGAATGAGAAATTTGCACAAAGATACACTAGCGGCGTAACATCAGGTTTGAACAAGCTGCGGATTCCCCTTCATAAAAAGGAGAACTTTCTTTCTTGATTAGCGTTTCGCCGAGTCTCGTTGGCATTTCTTCACAGATCAAGTTCCTATTGCGAAAGCTCTTTTTAGTCTCTGGGACATGCATGATCGCTTATTCGATGATCTTCAGAACTTCATTGTGGGCGATCCTGACTCTGCTCGGGGTATTTCTTATTGCGTTTGCATATCTGTTCTTCCGCAGACCGCCGGGGCAGAAACGACGTTTCAAATTAAGCACATCTATTCTATTCCTCGTCTCCATCATTCTCTCCATAGCATTGGCCGAGATAGGAGCCCGTTTGGCTATACCTGAACTCAGCGCAGGTGGCGCCATGATTTACAAGGCCCATCCTGAGTACATTCACACACTTATCCCCGGTGCCTCCGGGGAGCAAGCGATAACTGGCGATGATGGAACATTGAAGTCGTATCACGTGACCATTTCGCAACAGGGCCTCCGTGATCGGGAATATGCCGCCAAAAGCGGCAATGAGTACAGAATCCTAATGCTTGGAGACTCGTTCACTATGGGAAACGGTCTAAGCATCGGCGACACGATCCCCAAACGCCTAGAGTCCTTGCTTCGGACAGAGAATCCACACAATAAGATTAGTGTCATAAATGCTGGCTGCGGCGGATACGGGCCGTGGCAAGAACACGGATTCCTCTTGGAGAGAGGCTTCCGGTTGGAACCCGATCTTGTCATATTGCAGATTCTTCCTGATAACGATATCGGCGACACTCTAATTCGACGAGGAAAGACGCCGCGCGCTTACGAGTTTCTCAATACACATTACAGAATTCTATTGATGAACTACCACAAAGATTGGAAAGCAAAATTTGATTTTGATTTGCAAAACAAGAGTCGTCTCTACCGAAAAGTATGTATAGCTTCCGGAGGAAGAGTAAGCATCGCTAATATGTTAAACCGCACTCGATTCTTGCACAATCCGGACATAGTGCAATTTCCTCCAAGTGAAGACAGGGCTTGGTGGATTGAATTGACATTGCGCGACTGGTACCCAGAATTGGTGGAAGGTTGGCAGATGTTCGAAGAAGATGTACTCAGCATCCAGTCGGACTGTCACGATCGAGGAATCGATTTTCTCGCCTTTGTCGTGCCGTCCGGAGCCGGTCTTATACAAAGTTCGTGGGAATATTCAATAAATCTAGGAGGAAATGCTGAACCTCGCGAACGCGGGAAAGAGCTGAGATTAGCACAGGAATTCTTGCAACGCCAGCATATCCCATACATTCCTGTTGGCGATGCAATCGCGGACCACGCTGAACCTGAGAAGCTTTATTATCTCAATGATGGTCACTTCACGCCGTTGGGCGCAAAGCTTGCTGCCAACAAGATCGCCGAATATCTTTCTGAACATGATGTCATCAAATGGCCAGGCACTAAGCCTTAGACGTCACTTTGCCACTTCTTCACGTGCCCTTGTCCCCAAGAGTCGAAAGCAACTCGGGTGTTTGATTCGGAAAGAACTCCTCAAGGAGATATTGGCAAATACGTTCCGCCACTACGCGGTTGCCAAATTCAGAAAGATGGCCGTCGTAAATGTAATAAGTTTCTTCCGCTGAGTAGCGGCTGAGATCGTCCAAGATTGAGAAATGCGTTATTCCTTCCGCCACGAGCATTTCTTCAACAACACGGAGCGGCTTATGGCGAACATATTCCTCCGCTTTTTCCCCAACGGCCGCCTTCCACCCATGATCGTCCATCTCCTGCCACTGGGGTATACAATGTGCGACAAGAGCTATGCCGCGTTCATCGCACTCCTGCTTAATTTCCTTTGTGAATCCCCTCATTAGTTCCATGCCTTCAAACAAATCCGGGTACCACTGCTCCAAACTGGCTTCAATAAAGAATTGGGGACCATCATTGGACGGCAAGAGCCTTATACCAAAATTTGGCGCGAAACGGAAGTCCAGGATGGTCCTGGCGATCCATTTCTTATGCTTTGTCAGTCTATGCACATAAGAATACGTCCTGCTCTTCTTGAGAACGTAACGCTCCACCCGAAACGGCAATGTGCTTTCATTCCGGCTCATAAGCAGATCTCTTTGCAATTCCGGGTTATAAGATCTAAGAACTTTGCCCACCGCCGCGAGGCAGCCTCCGATATCGTTTTCTGGATAATATTGCAGGACAACTAAATCGGGCTCCAATGGAATCACCTGCTCTCTCAGCACGTACAATTGCTGCCACTGGCTAGAACCTGCCAAACCTGCATTTATTACACTCACATTTTTGGACAGGTTCTCCTCATTAAGGACGCGTTCAATGATCTTAGGCATGGAATCGCGCAAAGGTGTGCTGAATCCTAGCGTAAAGGAATCTCCGACCACGGCAATTCTATATTCATCATCGGCTTTCTTTGGGAAAAAACGGTCCCTGAATCCCTGAGACGAGATTGTTATTTCTACTTCTCCCGTTTCCGTCGGCGACACGGAGAAACTGTGCGTGAATTTCGTGTTAGGCTCGTGCAGGAAAAGAGATTTAGGATGACTTCTATATACAGTCTTTTCACCCTCGATAGGCGGCAACACCAGTCTGACACCTAGCTCTACAATGGACATTGCCACAAGAAGTGAAAAAGCTAACAGTGAATATGTAAGAAGCCTCTCTTTACAAATTGGCCTTTTTGCGGGGAGTGTTCTACGCAGCGAATAACCGCACAAGGACAGCAGAATCGTCCATGCCAGGTAGGTGCCCATAGGGCGGCTTTCAAAAAACAATGCCACGAACGCAGCACTAGCCAGAACGACAAATGCTGTTGAGATACTGTCGATAATCCTGAAGTTCTTGAGAGTTCTTTGCTCACTTTCTACATCAACAATGGTTAATTTCTTTCTGAGAAAAGCCACACCTGCCAACAAAGCCAGTAGCAACAGGTAATGTTCTGCCGCATGTTGCGTCACTCGTGGGGCCATCACCGCCAACGGTTCAAGAAGAACGGCAAAACATATGGCAATTGCAAGACTTGCCGCGGCAAATGACGGCAAAGATACAGCCAGCACAACTCCTAGAAGAAGCGCGGCAGCTATGGTATCGTCAAAACAAGTGATATGAATGTAAGGTACAGCTACAGCGCAAATACATTTGATGGAGTTAGCAGCAATCCTCCGGCCAGCCAATGTGTCACCTGAACTTGCTTCCACTAAAAATACATCCTTTCATGTTAGCTCTTGACGACAAGTTGTGGAGTATAACCCAAAAGCTCCCCAATATTGAATAAGAAACGTCGATCTGGAATAATCCGTCGGCACAATGGTGGCCCGATGAGTTTCAAAGAAACGAAATGATTATAGAATGAACATCCTGGGTATTTCAGCTTTCTATCATGACAGCGCAGCGGCGCTTGTGCGCGACGGCGATATTGTGGCCGCGGCACAAGAGGAACGCTTCACGCGCAAGAAGCATGATCAGTCTTTTCCGCTGAACGCTGCACGGTACTGTCTTGAGGAGGGCGGGATATCGAGCAGTGATGTGGATTATGTCGTCTTTTACGACAAACCATTCGTGAAGTTTGAACGGTCGCTCTCGACATATATCGGGATTGCGCCGAGGGGCTTTCGTTCGTTTCTCAAGAACATGCCTGCGTGGGTTAAGGAGAGGCTTCTGACGCGGGGCATCATCCGCAAGGAGCTTGAGTATGATGGCGAAGTGCTTTTTACTACCCACCATCAGTCACATGCCGCAGCCGCTTTCTTTCCATCCCCGTTTCAGGAATCGGCAATTCTCACCCTGGATGGCGTGGGTGAATGGGCAACGTCTGCCTATGGAGTCGGTAAAGACAACAAGGTCCAAATACTGAAGGAACTGAATTTCCCACATTCGCTCGGCCTACTGTATTCCGCCTTTACGTATTTCACTGGATTCAAAGTCAATAGCGGCGAATACAAGCTGATGGGTCTGGCGCCATACGGTGAGGCCAAATACGTCGACCTCATCTATAAAGAGCTGGTGGATCTGAAAGAGGACGGTTCTTTTAGACTGAACATGGAGTACTTCGATTATTGCGCTGGTCTTAGAATGACGAACTACAAGTTCGGCAAGTTGTTCGGCGGGCCTCGCAGAACGCCAGAGACAAAGATCTCCCAACGCGAAATGGACATGGCCAAATCGGTGCAAGTCGTCACGGAAGAAATTGTCATGAGAATGGCCAATACCGTCCAGGAAAAAACTGGGTCGAAGAATCTTGCCATCGCAGGCGGCGTAGGTTTGAATTGCGTGGCGAACGGACGGCTCCTTCGCGAGGGGCCTTTTGAGAATGTCTGGATACAGCCGGCAGCGGGCGACGCAGGCTCAGCCTTAGGCTGCGCTTTGTTCGCATGGCACCAGTTACTTGGGAATGAACGAAGAGCGGATCCGAAAAGGCAAAAGGCAACGTATCTGGGGCCATCGTTCTCCGATGAAGTTATAGAGAGTTTTCTCGAGGAAAACGATATTCCATATGAGCGACTGGGTAACGGCGAACTAAGCGGGCGTGTGGCGGAACTCGTGGCCTCGGAGAAGGTTGTAGGCTGGTTTCAAGGACGCATGGAATTCGGGCCGAGGGCGCTTGGAGCAAGGAGCATTCTTGGCGATCCGCGATCGCGGGAGATGCAAAGCGTGTTGAATCTCAAGATTAAGTTCAGAGAATCGTTCAGGCCTTTCGCGCCATCGGTATTGCGGGAGCACGTCTCCGAGTATTTTGAGTTGGATGAGGAAAGTCCGTACATGCTGCTGGTGGCGGACCTCAAGAAGGACAAGCTTGTGGAACTGGAGGAGAGTGATACCAAGGCGAAGGGTTTTGACAAGCTCAAGGTCATACGCTCGGTTGTTCCGGCAATTACGCACGTGGATAACTCTGCACGCATACAGACAGTGTCGAAAGAGGACAATCCGTCTTACTACAACTTGATTAAGAGTTTCTACGAAAAGACTGGATGTCCTGTGATAATCAACACTTCCTTCAACGTTCGTGGTGAGCCTATTGTGTGTACGCCCAACGAGGCTTTCACGTGTTTCATGCGGACTGACATGGACTATCTGGCGCTTGGGTCGTTCTTGCTGGACAAGACCAAGCAGGCGGATCTTGAAAAGGACGAATCATGGAAACAAGAATTCGAATTAGACTGAGGGCAATGTGACGTGAACATAGATACATCCAGCAAGAAGGAACAGCGCAACTTCGGGCTAGTCATGGCCGCGGCCATAACGGTTCTGGGGCTTGTGCGCTGGGGAGTGCATTGGCGGCATGACGGGGCGAGGCCGGAATTGCCGATGGCCTTTTTTGTGGTTGCCGCGCTGTTTCTTCTGCTCGGAATATTCGCACCCAGGTCCTTGAAACCGCTTTTTGTAGTATGGATGAAATTCGCCGATGTACTCAATGCCATAATGACGCGGGTGATTCTGACTTTTGTCTTCGTTTTGTTTGTTTTGCCGACAAGTGCTATTATGAAGTTGTGCGGCAAAGACACGTTGAACTGCGCATGGGACAGCAAAGTGGATAGCTACTGGGAAGAGCCCGAAGAGCAACCCGAGCAGTTTGAAAGATATAAGAACCAATTCTGATCGATAGTAAGGACATTCCAATGGAACTCATCAAAGAAATGTGGCAATTCCTCAAGGTGCGCAAGAAATTCTGGCTTGCACCCATTATTATCGCCTTGGTCCTGCTCGGCGCACTAATATTCTTTGCAGGCACACTGGGGCCCGCGTCGCCATTCGTCTACATGGGGCTCTAAACATTCTTAAACCCACATTTTGGTCTTCTTGGCGGGAGTAATCGGTCGCAAAAAGCCATGCGGTCACGCGGGAGCGTGACCCTCCCGTCAGTTTTTTCCTGGTTCCTGTGCTTGGCGTGGCGGGCTGAGTTAAAGTATGCATTCCCACGGTCTGCATCGTGGCACGCTCTAAATTCCGATTTAGGGCGTGTCTTCGTTCACGCGTCCAGCTTTTTTTTGGGGACTTAAGACACGCCCTAAATAAGAATTTAGAGCGTGCCACATTGTCGGTGGCATTACCATCGCATGGGTTCAATCGGGCGTTTCCTTGGTTGGACTATGGGCAATGGAAATGTTATTGGGCCTTGCTTTTTGATTAGGTTGATTATGGTTTGTATTCCTTCTTTGGTCATTACGCGGGTGTTTAGATCCCCTTCGTCTGGTTCGCCGTGTCTTTTGCGGTATTGGTGCGATTCGATGTACCGCCTTTGGTCGGCGTCCGCCATCTCGATGGGGGGACGGTACATGGCCATGATGTTGGTTTCACAGGCTTCGGTAAGTTCGGGTGACAATGTGTAGGCGTTCTCCATGGTGCGTAGCAATGAGATGTCGCGTCCGACGGATGCGTGATCGATAGCCTTGCGTAGATAGCGTTTGGCCACTGTGGCGGTCTGCACCTCTACAGGGCTTATGAATGGTTGGCCTTCCGGGTCGAGTTTTGTGTCGTGCAGCATGCGTGTTTGGTGTTTGATGACGTCTTCGGGTTCTGGGTCGACGGGACATTTTGGCCTGAGCATTTCGGCGTAGCGGCGGTACTCTGCCGATATGCGTAGGAACGCTGTCAGGTAAGGGCTTAGTTTTTTGGATTCGAACTGGAACTTGCCGTCTGATGACACTTTGGTGTCTTCAACTAGTGGGTTTTGGCTGAGCGCTATTGATGCGCGGTCAAGCATGACCTGCATTAGGGCTAGATTGTGCGATATGTGGCCGCTCATTGGGTCGTAATGGGGGTTGGTTGAGGCGCGGGCTTGGGCGTCGGTTAGTGCTGCGTTGTACGTGGCCTGTTCGTATGGGCATGTGGGTCTTTCTTTTATGGGTAGGGCGTCCACGTCGGCGCCCGAACATGGGCATTTTTTCCACATTGGACATGTGTTTTCGCATTGGCGGAGGCGGCGGGAGTATAGGTTGTGTATGGCCGCGTTGCGGTTGCCTTTGGGCGCGCCGGTGACGTCGAATCCGCCGTGGAATCTGCAACGTCCGCTTTTGTGTTTTGATGTTATTTCGCAGGGTTTGTCCCACATGGTGTGTGCGCCGCACACTGGACGATGGAGGCGTTTTTCTGTGGCTTCGACTTTGGCGGTCCATTCCTCGTCCCATGAGCGGGCGCATGGTGTGCCGTGGCGGGTTAGGGTTGGTTTGCCGGGTTCGGTGCTTTTTTCGCGTACGCGGGAGATTGCGTCGGTTAGGATTTTGTTGAAATCCGATTCGAGGTTTTCGAGCGCTTCTTGCTTTTTGGCCTCATCGGCTTCTTTTGGTTCTTT
>SDBV01006310.1_pt1 | contig 16479 bp, 10 predicted proteins | sample 2277081 | NCBI WGS metagenome assembly SDBV01 (sample SAMN10402039, study PRJNA504765) | marine sediment metagenome | isolation source: marine sediment core GS10_PC15, 223 cmbsf | place: Arctic Ocean: Southern Knipovich Ridge | collected 2010
TAATGACTATACACATTTAGAAGCATATGACGAGGTGCGAACCAAGGATGATATTGAACGGGTAAAGGGTGTCGGCTATGGCTTGATTGCCCCTTCCGGCTGGCGAATGGAAATAACGAACTTCACCTCTGGACAAGCTCTCGATAGAAAAATCAGGCTTCCCCGGCTACCGAAGTTTAGTATAAGGTCCGGTACTATTTTTTATCTTTTCGTCCCGCATGGTGAGGAAGATAAATTCAAGGATATTGGCGGAACTATTACGTTGAAGTTAGTTGGACAAGGGAAGTCATGGGGCGCTACAGCAGAGTTAGACAGTCTTACCACTTGTCGCTCCTTCCAAAACTATATGTATATTGATGAATTTACGTATATCGATTTCCCTGACAACCCTGATTTCGTTCCTGAATATGCCCATATCATCTTCAAGCCTGATAAGACCTCTATTGATATGCCAGCAAAAGTAGTCCTTCGCTCGGGTGGTGGAAAGTAATTCGCCCAGCCGGCACAGAGCCAACCAAAGAACCTCTCAATAAAAAAAAACCTCGAAAAAAGGGGGCTGCGTTTTTAGCGTTGGTTTCACATTGTTTTACCGGCCGATCACTCGGCTTCGAATGACAGTGGGGCGATCTCGCCGGGGATTATCCCTACGTCTTCGCCGCCGGCCATGGCCTGGGCGGTATCGATGATCGACTTGTGATCGTTCTTCGGCTCAAAACCAAGCAGCTCCTTCGAGGCAGATTGATCGAAACTAAACTGCCAGCAACTGGAAACATCTACTTCGACAACCTTCTTGCCGGTTACCTCGGCGATATACGGGACGAACTTGTCCCAGTCGAACGGGTCAGACGCGGCGATGTTAAACGTCTGGCCGATGGCTGCATCATTTACCAGACACTCATCAACCAGGGCCACCACGTCGCGCACATCCGTCATGTGCCATCGCCAGCTCCCGCCATTGCAGCACCTGGGCACGCACAGCGCCTGCTTGTCTTCCTGAAGCTTCGGCACGGCCGCCTGCCAGCCGTCGGGGTCTTCGGGGCAGTGGAGCTGGCACTTCGGTTCGCCTGCATAGCCCTTGAGCATCGCCAGTACAGTTCCACAGCGGAAGATATTGAGAATCTCAGGCCCGGCGACGACATAGTTAGGCCGGATCAGCGTGTAAGGAATGTCGTACTGGAAATGATATTGGCGAACCATTTCCTCGATCAGAACCTTGTTCATCCCGTAGAGGCTCATCGGCTTGCGAGGCAGGTCTTCTTTGATCGGCGTCCGCGGGCAGGTAAAAACGTCATAGGCGGCCGTCGAGGAAAAGCAGATCAGCTTCGTATCCGTGCCGCTGTTGCGGACGCCTTCTAAGATATTGAAACCGCCCTTGACGTTAATATCGAAAAACCGCGACGGCGGCATCTTGTTCATCATGCCTTCCATAACCGCGGCGGTATGGACAACTGCATCAGCTCCCGCGCACGCGGCGATAGTTGCTTCGGTATCTGTGATATCAAAGTGAGCCTTCGTGCAATTGATACCATCGAGCTTAGCTTCCTGCCTGTCATTGGGCAGCAAGCCTGCGGTTACTTCATGGCCAACTTCTACGAGGTGCTTTACAACGTTTGCACCAACGCGACCTGATGCACCCGTGACCATAATCTTTGACACGAAAATTCTCCTTTTCCATAAAGGGGAAGTTAAATACTAAAGCGTCTGATAGTACTCGATGGACTGGAGGTTCCGCGAGAAGCCCAACTTCTCATAGGCTCTGCGGGCAGGGATGTGCGAATCGTCCAGGCCGGTATAGACCTTGGCGACTTTCATTTCAGCTTTACGCATTATATCGAGCACTTCGGCATAAAGTTTCGTCGCTACGCCGCGGCCCTGAAATTCAGGTGAGACTGCGTTATTGGATATTTCCCCGACGCCCGGCTTGCCTGCATTTAAAATAAACGTCGCGAAACCAGCGATCTGTCCATCCACTTCAGCTACCAGGACGTAATCCTTCGTCTCGGGTTCGCACTGCATGGCAACCTGCTCGGGTTTCCAGCTCTCCCAGCCACGCTTGGTGACGTCGAATATCTTCTCGCCGAGACGCTGTCGGCACATTTTGAAATAGCCTTCCCACGATTTCGCGGTGATGACTTTTATCGCGGGGATATCGTCCGGGGTTACCTCGCGGATGATTATGTCCAACATTGCGGCTAAGCTCCATGTTGTGAGGTTATTGAATGTATATCCTTACCACACAATTTTTATTAGGCAAGTTTCTTAACCAAATAAAGTAGCTGTTTTTGCCCAGGCCAGATGCGATAGCTACTGAAGGCTGCTATAAAAGGCATAAGGTTTAAATACATGCGATCAATCGATACATCTCGATCGGCGACTGCGGGCGGCTTGGCAGCTTTGGCTATCTGGTCATCCACAGTGGCTGTCGCCCGGGTAGTAACCGAGTCTCTCGGCCCGCTGACCGGTGCTGGCCTGGCTATGCTTTGGGGCGGGCTACTGCTGATGGGCTTCGTCTGGAGACAGGGGATTACGCCGGCGGTTATGCTCAAGCTGCCGCGCAAGTACCTGTTTGTTTGCGGAGGGCTGTTCGTCGCTTATGAGTTATGCGTATTTGCAGCCATTGGCCTGGCGCCAAACCGTTCGGTTACGCTGGCGGCGGGGCTGGTGAACTATGCCTGGCCGGCCCTGACGGTGGCACTGTCGGTTCCTATCTTGCACAGACGGGCGCGGTGGACACTCATACCAGGGCTGGCCCTTGCACTGACTGGGGGGGTTGCGGCGATGATGGGCACAGGCCAGATCAAGTGGGACCAGTTGCTCCAGGCGGGTTCGGCGATAACCATTCCACTGGCACTGGCGGCGGCAGGGGCCCTTATCTGGGCCGTTTATTCCAACCTGGTGAAAACTCTGGGCGACCCGCGCGCCGGAGCTGTGCCTTTGTTTTTGATCGTAGCGGGTGTACTAGCACTGCTGATTGGACAGGCAAGGGGCGAACAGCAAATCTGGTCGGCCAGGGTAGCAGGCGAGCTCGCTTTCCTTGCGGTGTTCCAGTCGGCAGCGGCCTATTCGCTTTGGGAGCGCGGAATGCGACGCGGAAATCATCTGCTGCTCAGCCTGGTTAGCTACTTTTTGCCCATAGCCTCCATGGCGGTGGCGGCTGTCTACCTGCAGGTTCTACCAGGCCGGTGGCTGTGGATAGGCTGCGCGTTGGTAACGGCCGGGGCGTTTGTCTGCCGGGGGTCGCTGTCTCAAAAGGATCACCCGCAAAATCAAACCGGCGACTAGACCTTGAACGCCGACGGACAGAGTTTGTTTACGGGGCAGTTTTCGCAGTCCGGCTTGCGGGCTGAGCAAATCTGCCGGCCATGCCAGATCAGCAGGTGAGACAGCAAGGACCGCTGTTTGACCGGAATCAGTGCCATTAAATCTTTCTCGATCTTATCCCCGGCGTTGGTCTTGTGGGTCGTAAGCTTCAGGCGGTTCGACAGTCGCATTACATGGGTATCAACCGCTATGCCTTCGTTCTTGCCGAATGCATCGCCGAGTACGACGTTTGCCGTCTTGCGAGCCACCCCGGCCAGGGTAAGCATCGCGGCCATCGTATCGGGAACCTTGCCATCGAAATCGGAGATGATTTTCGCAGCCGCGGCGCGGATATTCTTGGCCTTGTTGCGAAAGAAACCCGTCGAGCGAATTTCCTGCTCCAGCTCAGCCTGGTCGGCGCGAGCGAAGTCTGCCGCCGTTTTATACTTTTTGAAAAGCTCCCCCGTGACGATATTCACACGCACGTCGGTACACTGGGCCGAGAGTATCGTAGATACCAGCAGTTGAAGCGGCGTTTTATAGTTCAGCGCGCACTTGGCCTGGGGGTAGGTCTTTATGAGGATCTTGACGATCGCGGCTGTGCGGGCTTTCTTGTCGGCTTTGGATTCTATGGGCAAATCTCAAGTTCCCTTCATACGTTTCACTTGCGACCCTAAGCGGATCTTTTCGCGATCAAACCTTTGCCTGCGATACGCCCAAAAAGCCGTTGATTCTTTCGGCGGCGGCCCGGCCTGAGGCTATTGCGGTAGCTACCTTCGAAGCTCCCGTCTCCAGATCCCCGGCAGCGAAAACACCTTCGACTTGCGTCGAGTAGTCTCGCACAATCACTTTACCGTCGCTATCGGCGGTAAGGCCTAACTGTTCAACCAACACCGGAGCGATAACCGCATCGTAACCAAGGGCCAATACTATCAGGTCTGCCTCGACGCCAAACTGACCGCCGGGGGTTTCGCTCATAACCGCACCTGCGGGTGAACCTGCCCAGCTGACCCGCGTCGCCTTGAGGGCGGATACCTGGCTGTTACCTTCGAAACTGGTAACTGAAACCGACCATCGACGCCGGATTTTTTCTAATTCTACCTGCTCTAGTCCCTGGCCGTTGGCTTTTTCCTTCGGCAGAATCTCCAACTGGTTAACTTCGTCGGCACCTTGGGCGATAGCCAATTCGACGCAATCTTCGCCGGTTAAACCGCCGCCGATAACGGCCACCTTCTTGCCTACAAGCGATGTCGAATTATCCGGCGAGGCTGACCTGAGGAAATCCATCGCAAAGGTAATGCCGCCGATTTGCCTGCCGGGGATGTTCAGGTCTCGCGGCCTGGCTGCACCGACAGCTATAAGGACAGCATCATATTCGCTCGCCAACTGGGCGGCGGAGATATCTTCACCAACAGCTTGTCCGGTATTGAACTGCACGCCCTCTGCCGTCATTTGTTCGACTCGCCTGTCAATTAACTCACTTGCCAGCCTATGGTCGGGGATGCCATACCTCAGCAGGCCGCCCAGGGCGCTGTCCTTTTCAAAGACCGTTACCTCATGGCCTGAGCGGGCGAGTTGCTGAGCTGCGGCCAGGCCGGCAGGGCCTGAACCGATAACAGCTACGCGCTTGTCTGTTCGCTGGGGGGGAATCTGCGGCGTTACGAAACCTGATTCGAATGCCCGGTCGATAACCTGTTTTTCCAGCTGCCTGATCTGCACGGGTGGGCCGGAATGGCTGTGCTTGCAGACAAACTGACATGGCGCAGGGCAGATGCGTGCAGTAAATTCCGGAAAATTGTTCGTCTCGTGAAGAATATCCGCGGCCTGGGGCCACTTGCCCTGTCCGGCCAGCTCGATCCACTCGGGGATACGACTTCCCAGCGGGCAACCAGCCTCGCTGCATCGGGGGATCATGCATGTCATACATCCCGGGGAACCCATCAGGGAAAGTTGCTGAGAGTATTGCTCGTAGGTTTCGTATGCGAAGCCTGCTACCAGTTGCTCGTAGGATTCCCTGAAGCGACGGGCCGAGCCATGCCATCTGGGAAGCAATTTGCGAAGGATTTTCATCCGCCTGAGAAGCTTCAATTGCCACGGCCTCATCTGCAAGGCAAACCGCAGCCGCCAGGAGCCCACCAGCCAGTCAATGCGCCACTGGTGCCGGTATTCAATCCGATCGCCGTTGGAACGGTTGACGCTATACTTCTCGCGGTCACTGGCATATTTTTCAGGCGCGGTAGCTAATTCTGCTGCGAAGACACCGTCTTTGATCAGCATAGCCTTGGCTAACGTATGAATTACCGCTCGCGTTGCGGCGTAATCGTACTTGGCGAGATCCTTTTCATAGATGCCGACAACGGCATCGGTGTATCTGGTAGCGTAATCGATCCCACCCCAACGCATGCAGTCGTATGCACGGATTACGATGTCACGCTTGAGCGAGCCATCGAGTGATTCACATGCATCTATGGTCTGGGAGCAGATCCTGCGAAGGCGATCTGCGATGGCCTGGCCCGATCTTCTGTTTCGCCGGATCGTCCAGCGACACTTGGCATCCAGGTTATCTTCCCAACCAGTTCGAACTGGCGGGCCAAGGAACAGATCAGGATCATCCACGAGCTTTCGGCCCATGTTGAATGCGTAGAGATTCTTGCGGAAATCAGTTCGGATGGTGTCCTTGATCGCCCAGGCAATCGAGTGCATCGAAACAGGGATCAAACCCTTCTGGAAGGCAAAGCCCAGCATCATGGTGTTAGCGTAAAGCTTCGAGCCCAGGTACTTCTCGCAGATCCTGGCGATATCTCGCGCGAGGTAATCATCAGCCCTCGTTTGAGAGAGAATAATCTCAGCCAGTTCATCTGGATCGAAGTTATCTCGGCCCATAAGTGCGCCGATGGTTGAAATCTTGTCAGTGTTCAGGACGGCTGCGGTTTTTTCCGGGGAGGCTGCTCTGACTCGCCCGGCCGGGTCAAGCGCTCTTGCTGCTTCGAGAATATCGATACCGATCAGCAAATCCGCGCCGCCGTAAGGAAGCACAGCCGTCAGGTGTTTACCTGCAATGTTATAGACAACCTGGCTGACCGTTCCGCCGTTACGAATGGCCAGACCCTTTTTGTCCAGGAAAAGGACCGGGTATCCTTCCTTGTGACCTGCGCGAACAAGAATGCTCGTAGCTACACCGAGGCCCATACCGCCTACACCGGTCAGGCAGCATCGCCACAACTCGCCGGGGGGCCTTTTTTGTGGCTCTGGTATATCGTCAAGATGCAGTTCCGGTACGCGGGATCGCGGTTTTTTTTTCCGCTTAATCGTTACCCGCTCGAAGGCACTACAGGCCCCGACGCGCTCGCAGGCTCCATCTGCGACGCACCAGGAAATGTCTGTGTTCATTTTCGGGCCGTAATCAGTGGGAACATGTTTTAGGCCAGGGCAGGCTGTCTGCTCGGCACATGCAAGGCAGAACTTGCACAGATCGGTGTTGATGTTCATGTGCTCCCGGCGTGGCAGGTAACCCAGCCGGCGAGAGATTACCCTGTCATTTCGCCGTTTGCGACGCATGTACGTTATGCCGCATTCTTTGTCGGCAATTACGACTTTGACTCCATCAGCCAGGAACGTCTCGGCCAAGAGCTGGCGATATTGCTCCCGCTGCTCGGGATCAACCCGAACTACATTCAACTGACCGCTGCCGGTAATGGCGCTAACGATATCCTCGATATCCTGAACGGCTGTTAGATTGCCCAGCACGTCGTAATCAACGCCCGGCGTGGGCTGATGACCGGTCATCGCCGTTGTGGAGTTATCCAGGATGATAAAGGTTATGTCCTGGCCGAGTTTGACCGCCTGGGAGATGGCGATCTGCCCGGAATGGAAGAACGTCGAGTCGCCCATGAAGACGACTTCCTTATTGGTGATGAACTTATCAGTACCAGAGCCGGTTCCCCCGCCCAGGCCCATGCCCGAATAATCGCTCATCAGCGGGTCATTCGGCGGGAACAGCAACATGGTGTAACAGCCGGTATCACCGTGGAAAAGCAAATCAACCGGCTCGGTGTTGTGGGTGCGCTGCATATAGCCGGCATCCATGAAATCTTTTTTAATCTGCAGGCAGACGTTGGCACTGTCGCGGTGCGGACAGCCCGGACAAAATGTAGCGCAGCGCAAGGGCAGTTGCCCGACATCCACCGAAGCGGTCTGCTTGATGGTAGCCAGCTCGGCGTGGATTTTTTCGATTTTTTCGGGCAGGGCTTGGGCACCTGTCAGGCCGAACCGCTCAACCAGCGGGGCCAGCAACTCGATCAGCATCGAAGGATGCAGGCCTCGAATGGTGGGGATTCCAGGCAGGCCGCCAGGCAGTTCATTGCCCCAAAGCTCGACATCCGAAGCTGCGCCGGTTTGCCTTCTCGCGATCAAAACCTCGGCGACCTGCTCCTGGACAAATCCTCGTCGTTCTTCGACGACGATAATTTTATCGACCTGGTCCCCAAGCTGATTAACCAGCACAGCATCGGCCGGGTAACTCATCCCGAATTTCAAAATGGGAAACTCACCCAAAAGACCCATCTGCTCAAGGGCCTGGATAAGGTAATCATGTGCCAGCCCGCTGGAAATAAAACCCAGCGGTTTATGCCGGTCGGTTTTGTAGCTGAACTTATTGAGGCCTAGCTGGCGAGCCAGGACGATTGCCCGGTCGAAACGGGCGGCATATTTTTTCTCCTGCCACCATGTTCTGGGGGGCAGCAATACGAACTTGTCCAGGTTGATCCGTGCTGTCTCCAGCACCCGCTTCTGGCGGGTGTTGAAAACCGGATACTGGTTAGGGCTGCATTTTACGGTCCCGCCACCGTCTGCAAGATTGGTCGGAAGAACAAACCCGCTGTAGAGCTCGGCCCCGGCAGAGACCTTGAAGCTCAGATTGACGAAATCTTTAACTTCCTGTGCATTGGACGGGTCAAAGACCGGGATAAAAAGGTGTTTGGATAAGTATCGGCTATCGGCGGGGACCTGGGTCGAATCCTCCCAGGGGTCGTCGCCGTAGACTACAATCGCTCCGCCATCGGGGTGGGCACCGGCTAGGCTGCCCAGGGCCAGTGCATCGGCGGCGACATGCACACCAACTGACTTCATGACGATCATCGCCTTGCAGCCGATGGTCTGTGTACCGTTGAGCATCGCAGCCGAGAGTGCTTCATTATTGTTCTGGACTGCGTATATACCTTTTTCGTTAAGCAGGTCTTTGATCGAGCTCATCGTGTCAAAGAAACCTGCCACGGGGCTACCTGGATAACCACCCAGAAGATGCACGCCCCCCTCGGTTTCGAGGGCGCCTTTTATAAGCAGCTCATTGCCTGTGAAAATCTCCAGGCCTTCGCCGGTGAGGAATCTAGGATCAACTTTCATAGTGGACTATTGTATGAGACGCCGCCAGTCCGGCCCAAAGCATTTTCTCGGGCCCTAGCGGTCAACTCCGATTGGCTGATCTAGCCTGGGTTAATCGTGATGAGGGCTGTGACCCCATTTTAACTTGGTCGAAAGTGTCCTGAAAAACGATCCGCCTGGATGAGGAATAATCATCGCCGGCAGTTTGCCGCGCTTTACCTCTACGACATCACCGCTGCAAAGATCGCTGGAAACCTGGCCATCAATTATAACACATGAACCTTCATTGACTTGCGTTGCTGAAATTCGGATCGGCCTGTCAGATCTTACCACAATTGGTCTTATCGCCAATGTATGAGGAGCCACCGGCGTTATGGTCATCGCATCCAGTGTGGGTTCAAGAATAGGCCCGCCGGCTGACATGTTATATCCGGTCGTACCGGTTGGGGTAGAAACAACCAACCCATCTCCGAGATATTGGGCAATCTGGTTATCGCCCTGAGAAACTTCCAGGTCAATCATTCTAAATGGAGCCCCAGCCGAGATGGCTACGTCATTTGCTACCGGGGAGTTGAATTTTTCCCGGCCTCCTGAATAAAGGCTGACATTGAGCATTATCCGTTGGGTGGGTGAGATTTTACCTGCGAGAATTTCATCGAAGTGCTTTTGCATATGCTCGATGTTGAATTCAGCCAGGAAACCGAGCTTACCCATGTTCACGCCCAGAATCGGCGTGGCTGTGTCGCAAAGCATCCTGGCAGCAGATAGCAGTGTACCATCGCCGCCGAAGACCACACAAAGATCGGCCTTATCAAGCCCGGAAGGGAGCTCCTGGCACACTGAAAAGACACCGAGCACATCAACTCGCTGGTCAAACCAGGGTCTGAGCTGGGCAATCTGGCTAGTGAGCCCCTCTTTGGACATGTTGGCCAAAATTAATAGGCGTTTACGTGCCATAAGACCACCTTATTTACATATGTAAGCCGGTAAACCAGGTTTACTCTAGTCACCCAAATAGACACTCTGGCTGGTAGAAATCACCATTTTCGGGTCGATCTTGCCTGCCAGCTGCTCTGCACTGTCGGCAAACAGCGGAGATATTTCAATAGCGGTCACAACTTGGCCTTCGGCATCCCGCGGAATTTGAACGCCTGCTGACTCCAGCCAACTCGCCGCTCGGCGAATCTGATCGTGCAGGCTCGTTGGCAAACTGTCGGCGCCTGTGGCGTTTTTTATCGGGCTGAACTCTTCGCAGCGGTTTGTCTGAAGGACAACCGTTTCCCCGGCCAGGGCAAGTGCATCGAAGACAAACATCTCCAGCTTAACGGCGTTAGGCTGGGCAGGCTTGACCAATTGGCCCGCCGAATCGATAAAAGGGACGACCTTATCGGCGCGGTGCAGCGGCAATCGCATTGCTGCAGTATCTGCTGTGATTGAGACGACAAATGGCCGTGAAAAAATATGTACGCCGATGCTGCCGGCACTGAATCGCAAATGCCCGTCGTCGGTTGTAGCCCGGGCCAGCTCCTCGGCCATATCCGAGTACTCGATGACAGTGGTTTTGCCGTCTACCTGGCAAAGATTGCCCAGCGGTTCCATCGGGTCTCGCTTGGGCAGGCACTTTGCACTCATATTCGCCCCACCCAATACGTGCAGGCCTATGAATAAAGGATCGATAACCCGTACGAGGGGGTTATCTACATGAAAATAACTGATGTATTCGATGCCGCGAGTTTCCATGTCCGCCAAAGCCCCGCTGTCGGCGAGGGCCTGGAGAGACCCGCCATGACCATTGGGACTTAATGCCAATTCGCCCAGCCCAGACAACAGAACCTTGCCATCAAAGCTAATAGCCGGCATGGTCCCCTGTGTCAGGAAGAACACATCATCGGCTGCCAGGCCAAAATTATTATGTGCCCTGAAAAAGGCCCGAACAGCCACATCGTTGGCAGGGGAGGTCATTACATAAAAAGGTATGGTTGCCCCGCTCCTTTTCGAAGCGGCGAGAACCTGTTCGGCAAAAATCTGGAATAGCGGTTTGTGGGAAACCGGGGTGGACTCCAAACAGCCCTTGGGCCCTTCGTAGCCCAGGCGCGTTCCCTGTCCGCCGGCTACTACGAATGCAGCTACCTTGCCCTCGGCGATCAATTCTTCTCCGCAGGTCTTGGCAGCGGTTATATGCTCGATCTCTTGTTGATCAGTGGCGTTTGGAACAACAACCTCAACAGGCTCGATCTTCCCGCTGATGTGAGTATCCGGCTGCTTGATAATATATTGGGCAATAAGCTTATCAAGCCGATCAAAGTCTATCGCTTCGATTTGTTCCAACAGGGCTAACTGCTGAGGTTGACTTAGCTGATCGTAGAACCCTAGAAGATGATCCTGGCCATGAGAGGCCAGCTTTGCCTTTAACGCGGCAACATCTGCCATTGGAAATCTCCCTGAAAAACTTCTGTACCCGCTGTGCCCGCAAAACCTGCTCAAATCGGGCTGGACATACGCAGACTAGATTCGCCCGGCACTGGTGTCAATGGGCTTTCTTGCAACCTGGCCAGCACTTGTTCATCGACAATGTCCTTGTCAATCAGCCCAGCCGAGAAGCTACTCAAATGACTCACGTTAAATTTAAACCTAATGTCTCAGATTTTTCTGGTAATAATCCTAAGGGCCTTTTATTTCTTCAGCGGTGGTTAACCCTTGGCGAGCATATTATTAAAGGTCTTATTGGTGCTTTTTATTTCTGCCCACCATTGACAGACTGGGTGCTAAACCAATAGAATAACTATGTTAGACAAGGGTCTGCGCGACAGACGTAAACTGTCCTCTTTAGGTTTCCTACCCGTACTGAATATGGTGCGGAATCATACCTCGCGTAGCCCACCTTTAACAAGCTGGTGACCCAGTTGTTTAGCTGAGCAATGGTAGCTATTTAGGATCGGCTGCATTAAATGGTCATGCTACTTTTTGCAAGCTGGGCGGATAGCTTGCCGCGTTCTTAGGCCGTTGGTTGCGGAAGTTTAAGCGCCGGCGGTCCGGAAAAAAGAATTACATAGTCTCGAGCGGTAGTGGTTCGGGGCAAAAATAACAGCAGGTCCATATTGGCCTCGTAGCCCAGTCGAGTCAGGCAGTCTGGGTAAGGCAAGGACCTCTCATTCAAAAAATGGATTTATCAATTAATTGTTTTAAAAGTCTCAACCGAGCGCCTGGCGCAAACTGATTGGGAAGGAGATCGCATCATGCGACGCAAAGGTTTTACTCTTATCGAGCTATTGGTTGTCATTGCTATTATCGGATTGCTGGTATCAATTCTGGTCCCGAGCATTAACCAGGCCCAGAAGGCGGCAAAGCGGGCCGCTTGCCAAGCCAACTTGAGCGGCCTCGGCAAGGCTCTGGCAATGTACCAGACCGCCAACAAGGACAGGTACCCGTTCATCTCAGGTGAGACACAAAACGGCGGGCCAAGTCGCAAGTTACTTGCAATGAAGTACAAGGCAACAGCTGATTATGGCAATGTCAACGAAGAGGCAGACGGGTCGGTTTTTGAACTGGACGGCGAATGGGATGAAGCGACCAATTTGAACATGGTCGAAAATCTGAACCTGCTTTTCAAAGAAGACTTCATCAACTCTTGGAAGAACTTCCGTTGCCCGCAAGTCGGTGGCGATATCATGGATAGGTCTGATCCGGAAGACGAGCCAATGTACGGCTTTATCAGCGATAATGGCGCGGCTTTCGTTGACTACGGATATCATGTCGGCTATTTCATGACCGAGGAACGTTATTTTAATGCCGCAAGGCTTTACGCGGGAACCAGGGGCAATATGATTATCATCGGTGATCAGTGTGGTTGGGACAGCATAGACGAAGAGGTAGTCGTCTCCAATTTTGGAGATGGAAACAACGGCGGCCAGGGCTTCAATCACGGAGACGACGGCCTGAATCTCCTGCGAGCAGATGGTGCTGTAAATTGGTCACAGAGTGTATTCGGCGGAGCGGATAAGAACAACGTCTTTACCGCTGACATGGACGGTGAAGGCGACGTTGACCCGGCCAAGGATTCTGTGTCGGACTACAAGGCACCGAAACAGATAAACAACCCTGATTGGTTGACAGGCAATAGTATTGATACGGTATTGATCAGGATCACAGTCGAACCATAAACATAATTGCTGGGTTGGCGGCTGATTTTGCTGCCCGCAAATTTAAGTAAATAAAAACCAGGGCGGTTGCCACAAGGCGGCTGTCCTGGTTTTTTTACTGATCGCCTTTGCCGGCCTGGCCAGCCGGAATTTGCCCCTAACGTGTACGATTCTTGCCTGCAGCGATAAAATGTATTGCACTGTCGGGTAGAATTCTTCTCTACTGTAGTGGCTGATTTTCAGTAAAACCAAAACCCGGCCAGGCCCGGGCAAAGAGAACTTCAAGTGGAACTTTCCATCACAATAGAAAACCCAGCCAGTTGCGGCGTGCTGTTCGGCCCCTCAGACTGTCATCTTAAAATGATACGCGAGTCTTTGGGCGTTCAGATTTTTGCTCGATCCGATCAAATAAAGGTCACCGGCTCGGCATCGGCCGTCTCTGCCGCAGCGGCCGCTTTGGGTAAGCTCCAGCGAACCATTCGGCGAAATCTGCCTGTTAATGAAGCTACTGTCGTCGAGGCAATTGCCCAGGCGTCGGCTTCGGCGCAGACGAAATCCGGCGAAGATGTACTGGACGTCTATGCCGTTGAGCAATTAATTCGCGCCAAAACGCCCGGCCAGAAGCGATACATTCAGGCAATGCAGACTCGTGACCTTGTTTTCTGCCTGGGCCCAGCCGGTACTGGTAAGACATATTTAGCCGTGGCAATGGCAGTTAATATGCTCAAGCACGGACAGGCCAAGAGGCTTATTCTGGCCAGGCCCGCAGTAGAAGCTGGTGAAAAACTCGGCTTTCTGCCAGGGGATATACAGGCAAAGGTCAATCCCTACCTCAGGCCACTTTTCGACGCCCTGCACGACATGATGGCCTACGACCAGATCCGCAGATTCATATCGAACGACATGATCGAGGTTATTCCGCTTGCCTTCATGCGTGGCAGAACACTTAACGATTCAGCCATTATTCTCGATGAGGCCCAAAACACGACCCCATCACAAATGCTTATGTTCTTGACCCGGATGGGTCATGGCTCAAAAATGATTGTAACTGGCGACGATAGCCAGGTTGATCTTCCCGATCAGATGGGCAGCGGTCTGCTTGATGCCAAGGCCAGGCTGACCGGTGTTAAGGGCGTAGCCTTTGTTCGGCTAGATAAGCTTGATATCGTCCGGCACCGGTTGGTTCTGAATGTTGTCGAAGCCTATGCCCGTACTAATGGCCAACAGACCAGCCGGGATTGATCGGGACTGAGTAGTTACTGTAGACCCTTTATTAGCTAAACTATTTTAAATATGTGGCCCTTCAAGCGAAAAAAACTCGGACACCGTCGTTTGGAAGTTCGCAAGAACATCCCGCAGGTCGCTCCATCGATCTGGGCACGATTGTCTCTGCCCGGAGGTCTGCCAACGGTTGTGATGGCGGTTCTGTTTTTTGCCGGAGCTGGGGCAATGGACCTCTGGCCTGTCAATCCCTTCAATTATCGCCTGGGCCAGTATATCAGCCAGAATATCTACGCCAGAACGGCGTTTATGGTTTTGATCGAGCCTGATCGAGCTCATGAAGCCCCATCCAGACCTGCAACTCAAGCCTCTACCGACCAAAACGAGTCAACAACCAAACCGGCAACTCAGCCCGTCGAGTCCCTTATCAACTCTTTCCCCCGTAGCCGAGTTTATAAGCGAGGCCAACTTTTAGTGAATGCCGGGAATATCTCCGGGTCAAATAGTTTGGGAACCAGGGCTCTTACTCAGTCTCAATTGGCTTTGCTCCGGGCAGAGCATGACGAGTACTTCAGTAACGAAAGGCTCACGAATCCTTTCCGTTACTATGGCCGACAGGGCGCACGAGCAGCAATACTGCTACTGATAACAGCGATGCTGTTCATCTATACAGGCCGGTACTTCTCAAAAATCCTTTCCGACCGGTGGGGCTGCTTTGCCCTGCTAATTGTCATGCTTTTGATGCTCGCGATCAATAAAGGCATGGCTGTGACTTTGGGGTGGAACCGGCACCTGATCATACTGCCTGTAGTGATAGCAGCGATGATAATAACGATAACTCACGAGCAGAGATACGCTCTTGCAGCCGGGCCTTTATTGGCGGGGATCATGGTCCTTCAACTTCGGGCCGGCATGGGAATGCTTATAGTCGCCACCACAGCAGTAGCCGTTACCGTTATTCAACTGAGAGAAATCCGCACGCGAACCCGCCTGACTGAAATTGCCGCAGTTACCGCGATAGTTACTGGCCTTACAGTCCTTGCCAAAGACCTCGCCGAAGGGGTTCCGTTAAGATTTTCGGGGGTAGATATTCTCTGGTCTGCTGGTGCAGCTTTAGTAGCCGGCTTTTTGGTCCAGGGAGCCTTGCCCCTGATCGAAAGACTCTTCCGCGTGGCTACCTCGATGACGCTTCTGGAATGGTGCGACGATTCCAAACCTCTGCGAAAAAGGCTGTCTTTGGAGGCCTCTGGCACTTACAACCACTCGCTACAACTGGGCGCAATGTGCGAATCCGCCGCAGATTCGATCAATGCTAACGGACTGCTGGCAAGGGTAGGGGCCTACTATCACGACATCGGCAAGATCAACAAGCCGGAGTACTTCGCCGAAAATGAGATTAGCGGGATGAGCAAGCACGAGAAACTCTCTCCGGCTATGAGCCTGCTGATTATTCTAGGCCACGTCAAGGACGGGGTCGAACTTGCCCACGAGTACAATCTTCCGGCAGTGCTGCACGAATTCGTCGCCGCCCACCACGGGACGACACTGGTCCAGTTTTTCTATCACGCAGCGACTCAACAACGGAAATCCGATACCGACAGAGCGCCGGATGAGGTCGAGTTCCGCTATCCGGGCCCCAAGCCCCATTTGAAGGAAGCGGCTATTCTAATGCTGGCTGATGCATCGGAGTCTTCCGTCCGGGCAATGGACGCTCCGACACCGGGTAATATCGAAAACCAGGTCCATTCCGTGGTAAATCAGAGGCTAATGGACGGCCAACTGGATGAGTGCGAACTGACCCTTGCAGAGGTACACAAAATCGAAACCTCCATGGTCAAGAGCCTCTGCAGTATCTACCACTCCCGAATTGCCTACCCCAAAGCCCCCGATCCCAAGGCCAAAAACGGCAATCAAAATGGCGATCGGGAAAAGGCCGGCGAAACCGAAGTCTCCACCGGCCAAGACCAGGACCCCAGCCCAACTGCCGCCCAGGACTAGCACTTAAGTGTCCGCCAAGCACCCCAACCAGCAAATTCTGATCAGCTCCAGCCAGTCGGCAATGCGTCTCCCGCGGAAAAAGATTACCCAACTTGTGATCTTTGTTGCCAAGGCTGAGGGGCTAAAAGTTGATCTGGTCGATATTGCCGTCGTCTCAGCCAGGCAGATTGCTGCGATGAACCGACAGTACCTTGGCCACCGGGGATCGACGGATGTAATTTCGTTCGATCTTACCGAGGCGGGCGCCAAAGGGCTGAGCTGTCAGATAATAGTCTGTGGGGACGTTGCGGTTACCCAGGCCCTCAAACTCTCCTGCAGCCGGCAAAGAGAGCTGATGCTTTACGTCGTCCACGGCCTGCTGCACGTTATCGGCTACGACGACACCACTGCCCCGGACGCAGCCAAGATGCACGCCCGCCAGGAACAACTGCTGGAAAAATTC
>SDBV01006311.1_pt1 | contig 16477 bp, 15 predicted proteins | sample 2277081 | NCBI WGS metagenome assembly SDBV01 (sample SAMN10402039, study PRJNA504765) | marine sediment metagenome | isolation source: marine sediment core GS10_PC15, 223 cmbsf | place: Arctic Ocean: Southern Knipovich Ridge | collected 2010
CAACGTGGTCTTCCCGCAGCCCGACGGTCCCGCGATCGCCACGTACTCGCCGTTCTTGATATCGATGTGAACATCGGCCAGGGCGTGGGTCTCAACGTCCTCGGTATAGAAGACCTTTCTCACACCATTCAACTTGATCAGCGTCTCTTTATCGTTCTCAGCCATGTGGTTCCTCTCTATCTTAGCCTGACTCTATCATGGGCGTCCCAAGCAGACATATCACTCAGGATCACGGCGTCGCCGACCTGCAGTCCGTTTATCACCTCGATCGTGTTCACCGAGCTCCGGCCCAGTCGCACGTTCACCCGCACGGCCGCGTTCCCGCCCTCCACGATCTTGAACAGGCCGACCATGCTGTTCGATTGGCCGTACGCCGGCCGGCCTACGTAGAGCACGTTCTCCAAACGGTCGATCTCCACCGTCCCGTCCACGCTCAGGTCGGGACGCGCCTCCTTCGGTAATGGGCCCTCCAGGCGAACATCAATAGTGACCGTCCCGTTCTGGACCGCAGGATCAATCCGGACGACTCGCCCGCGGATTGTATCGCTTCGTGTGTCGATCAGTGCGACTTGCCCGATCATCACGTCCCGGGCCTGCGTCTCCGGTATCCGGAGTCGAGCTTTCAGCTTGCCAGGCTTCACCACCCGCGCCAGGATCGAGCCCGGCACTACCCATTGTCCTTCCTCTAACGGCAGGTCCGCCAATACCCCCTCCACACCCGCCACTACCTTCATCGACTCCACCCGCCGCTGCTGGAACGCCGCGATTGACCGCAACCGCTTGACCTGCGTGTCCTGGATCGCAAGCTGGCTCTCCATCGAGTTCGTCACTACCGCTTGACGCCGGCGCTCCAGCTCCAGCAGCGCCTCGAACTCCTCCGCACGGTCCCGCGAGTTCTGGAGCTCGATCTCCGAGATCAGCCCTTTCTCCGCCAGGTTCTCGTTGTTCTTCACCGTCCGTTGGGCCTCGCGGAACTGCGCCAGCGTTCGCACCACGAGCGCCTCCTGGCTTAACTTCTGGTTCTCCAGGTTCGCCCGCAGACTCGACAGCTGCGCCTGCGCTGCCGTCAGTTGCCGCTCCGCCTCCAACAGCTGGATCTCCACGTCCGGGTTCGATAGGACCAGCAATACCGTCGCCGAATCCACTTCAGCACCGGGGTCGAGTAGCTTCTTCTCCACACGTCCCGCCGTCAGTGCCGAGATCCAGCGGATTTGTTCCGAGACCAGCGTGCCCGGGCCCCGAACCCGCCGCACCATCTCACCTCGCTTCACTACGTCGGTGTAGATCGTCGCCTTGTCCACCGAAGGAGCCGCCGGGCCAAGCCGGCTCAGGGCCGCTGTGATCACCGCCACGGCCGAGACGACTACCCCCAAATAGATCCAGCGGCGGTTCTTATTGCGTTTGTTCTCCCGTGGTATATCCACTTCATGCCTCGCTTGGGCGGATCAGCAGCTGTTCGGTCGGCGCTCTGGCGCACGCTCTGATACGGAAGGAACATGCCACCCGGGCCCAGCGATATAAGATACTGCAATGTAGAAAGTTACGCTGCTCGAAGACCGGCGTGCCATCGCCTGGGTGTCCGCTGGTGGGATGGAAGATCCCGGAGCCGAACGTGACGGAAGCTACAACTCACCGCGCCTGGCGTTGCCAGTACCGCACCTCCGACTTCGCGAGCGGCTGGTACGGCGGCTCACTACCAGCACGTTGCCGACCGCTCGCTGTTTTCTAAAGCCCAGCATGTGAAGAAGGTCGAGGGATCGCCAGCGGGCGATTCGCCGGTCGATGAGGTAGGTCGCCGGCAATTCGGGGTGCCGCTGGACTCCAGGCAGCCAGTGGATGAAAGCATCGAAACGAAGGCGCCTGAACCAAGCGGAGAGAGTGAGCCAGAACGGCCGAAACTCGTGAATGATGAAGAATCCATCCTCCCCCAACTCCTGGTAGAGGGGCATGAGGATGCGGCCGGACCTCTTCGATCGGATCTCGCCCGTCCGGTCGCGGGCCATGAGCTGTCCTAGAGTGATGGGCTGGAAGTTTTGGAAGCCGGGCTCCATCGTGAAACGGTCGCCGTTCTGGATGGCGTGCCGGTAGCGCGCCTCGACCACGCGTGGCAATGAGCCCCTCGCGGCTGCGAGTCTGCGTCGAGCTTCGCGGACATGAGGTAAGCTGCTATCAACTATCCCGGCCGCGGCCATGGCGATCCAGGTCGCCGCCTCGGCGTTGTCGACGGACTCGGGATCGTCGTGTTGACCCGCTTCGAAGCCGACGTTGACGTACCCCAGATCATTCATGAAATCCATGAGCGTTTCACCCAAGTTTTCCGCTATACCCAGCACAAGGGTAACCGGGAAGGCCATGGCAAACTTCCGGTTGGGCAACGTGTCATTGAGAACGGCGAACGGTGCGCCTTCACCGGAGGTGGTGTGAAGATCAAGGACGAAGATGCTCTGGGATGCACGGTCAACGATGCCGCGGAGCTCGGTGAGCAGTTCTTTCTGTTCGCGCGCTTCCGTGTTGAGGCTGCGGGCGTCGATGGCATCCAGTTCGGCGACCCGCCCGCGTGTCCAGATCCGGTTCAGATCGGCATCGATGAAGCGGCGACAAACGGCAAGGGCACTGAGGTTTCCGGCGAGTCCGATGATCGTGCCGTGCAGCTTGATGGACTCACGCTCCAAGATCTTGAAGATACGAACCAAGCCATACACGCCAGCGGGCTCGTTGCCATGCAGGCCGGCGATGCAGATCAACGTGGAGCTGCGGGGGCCGCGGCCATCTCCGGCCCGGCCGATCACCCGCGACACTATACCTTCTTCGTCGGTCCCCCTTATCGAGGGAGCGAGATCAGACATCGCGCTCTTTCAACTTTTCCTTCAAGAGTTGTCTTGCCATAGGAAGAAAATCGCGCTCGCTTACGATGCCTATCAGTTTATGGTCTTTCACGACGGGGAGGCAGGAGACACCCTTCTCTCTCATCAGCTCGATGGCTTCGATGGTAGATGTCTCCGGTTCGATCGTGATGGGATCTCGTACCATGACTTCCTTGACTGGAACCGTATCGGATTCATTGGCGCGTCCATGCACCAGCAAGCGCAGCAGCGATCGATAAGACACCAGACCTATGATCCGGTGATTGTCATCCTCCACCAGCACGTGACGAATGTGCTTCTGATCCATCAGGAAGCATACCAAGTCCACTAGCTCATCTTCGTTAACCGTGAACAGGTCGGTGGTCATGTAGTGCTCGACGTTCAGATAGCTCTCCTGCCAACCGCCAGCTTCCTCCAGCCGTGCGGGAGACCATTCGTGACACAGCTTGCCTTCTTTCTGTCGATCCACCATGGCTCCTGTGAGCGCCGCCAGACGCTCCGCGCGCGTCCCTTCGCCCTTGAACCCGCTCAGCGAGCGGAAAATCCAGTTCGCTCCCGTCTGACCGCTTTCGATCCGCGCTTCGATGATGCCCAGATAGCGATCGATGTCCGCCCGGGCCACCGAAGCTGCCTCCAGCCCCTTGCGCGCCAACGGTAGCAGCTCTTCCACCAGCAGTTGCTTGGCGCCGATCGTGTCGCCCTCCACCCAGTTGAACGCGGCGGAAGGCCCGTGTCGCGCGGCGGCGAGGAAGTTCTCCTTCACTTCGTCAAATTCCATCAACTTGGAGATATCTTGATATCGATCGGCGACGCCAAGCACCGAACCGATCCAGAATGCTGCGTTGGCTACTTCGTCCGCGACTGTCGGGCCCGATGGGATATACCGACACTCGATGCGGAGATGCGGCCTCCCATCACTGATCCCGTAGCAAGGACGATTCCACCGGTAGATCGTGCCGTTATGAAGTTGCAATGCTGATAGTCTCGGCACCCCGCCCCGTTCCAAGATCTCGAGCGGGTCCTCGTCCACTTCTGTCGGCAGGAGTACCCAGAAGCGTGTCACGTCTTCTCTGAACAATTCGAGCACCGAGCTCTTGATCCAGCTGTCACCAAAACGCACTCGGGGGCTCCGCTCCCTGAGATGCGGCATCACGCCGCGTGTATCCACCGATTGCTGGAACAGGGCGATCCGGGTCTCCGCCCAGAGGCGACGACCAAAGAGGATCGGCGAGTTCACCATAGCAGACAGTACCGGTCCCGAAACTGCCAGCGCCACGTTATATAGTTTGGCGAACTCTTCGGCGTCCGCTTGCAGGTGAACCTGGAAGCTGGTGTTGCAACTCTCGTACATCACGGAGTCGTATTCGACGTCCAGCTCATCGATGCCCTGTATTCGAATGCGGCCCGGCTCACCCCGCATCCGATTGACCGCTTCGTTGAGAGCGAAATATCGTTCCTTGGGCGTGATGTTATCGAGGGAAATGTCCGATTTGTTCAGCGTGGGAAGGATACCTGCCAGTAACACATCCGCGCCTTCTTGCTGGGCAGCGTTTCGTGCCTTCGTAACTTTTTCTTGCACGTTCTTTTCCAGAACGCTGAAACAGTCTCCTCTCAAGGTCAGAGGATCGAGATTGACCTCGAGATTGTAGAGCGCGAGCTCGGTGGTGAAGCTATTGTCCGCACTCAATCGCTCCAGGACTTCCATGGCGCAGGTGGCGGGCCGCCATCCCGCGTCCACCAGGAACATCTCCTGCTCAACACCGATGCGTCGTACGCCGGACTCGATCAGCCCGCCCTCCAGGATCTTCTCCAAAGCATGGAGATCCCGTAGGATGGCCTTGGTGAAGGCGCGTATAGCTTCAGGTTCGCGCTCGGCTCTTACCTCTTGACCCATCGCGTCGGCGTCCTTCTATCCCTCGGCTGGGGCGTGCCTCTCTACCTGGCAGTACTTTGCCGGAAGACCTCTGGTCTTGCGGAGATACCAAGAAAACTACGGGGGCCCGGGTCCGCCGTAAACCGCGGCCCCACGGCCCCGCGGCCCCACGGCCCCGCGGCCCGGCGGCCCGGCGAGGGCTCCCGAGCCGCTCCTGCGACTCTTGCCGGGCCTGACGCATCTATTAGGACGACATGGGAGGGAACGCTTTGGCGCTACAGAGCGCCCTGGTCGCGCGCGCGCGCGCTGGAGATCAAGGGGCGTTGGAGGGCGTTTACCGGAGCTACGAGTCCGCCGTATTCACGGTGGCGCGGAGGATCTGCGGGAACGACGCCGACGCTCAGGACGTGCTTCAAGATACGTTTCTTGAGGTGTGCCGCTCCATCGGCCAGTACCGTGGTGATGGCTCGCTCTGGGGTTGGATTCGCCAGGTGACGGTCAGCAAGGCTCTGATACATCTGAGGCGCGAGAAGGTGAGAGCAGCGAGTTCGCTCGATCTCGACGGGCCGACTCCGGTGGCGGCGACGACGCAGCCACAGTCCCTGGCGCCGGTCGAGTTGGAGGCGGCGCTGGATCGACTGTCCCCGGTGGCGCGCTCGGTGCTGTGGTTGCACGAGGTAGAAGGGTATACGCACCAGGAGATCGGTGAGATGATGGGTAAGACGGCGAGCTTCTCGAAGTCGCAATTGTCTAGAGCTCACCAACGTTTGCGGGAGTTGTTTCGATGAAGGACCCGGTAGAACATCTCGACATAGACGAAGCGCTTGCGCTTCGTGACGGCGACGGAAGTGCGGCTGCCCTGTCACACGTGGAGTCATGCGATCGCTGCCGCCAGGAGGTTGAGCGGCTGCGGAGGCTGAGGGCCGAGCTCAGAGCGTTGCCGGCCTTGAGGTCTGGGGAAGATGTCTGGCCTCGCGTGATAGGGAAGCTGAGCCGTAAACGGCGTCTTCGTTGGGCAGCCGTGGGAGCCGTGTGGCTGGCGGCGGCGACGCTGGCGGGTCTGCTGATCCTGCGTGAGCCGGGGCCGGACGCTGTGAGTGAGCGGCCACGCGCCGAGGCTCCGGTTAGTGCGGGAAGAAGCTACATAGTGCCAGCGGAGCTCATTCCATACATCGATCGCTCGCGGGAGCTCGAGAATGTGCTGGCGACCTACGTCCCGGAGAACCCCGTGCTGGACGCGCGGCGCGCGCTGGCGGTGTCGGTGCTGGAGGAGCGATTGCTGTTGATCGATGAGGCGCTGCTGAAGAGCGGCGCGGCGGGTGTGGATGACCCGCTCCTCGTCAATCTTTGGGGGCAGCGGGTACAGGCGTTGGAGACTCTCGTCGGCGTTCAGCTGGTGGATCAGGAGCAGGGACCGTCGTGGTCCGGAGAAGGGCGATGGCGATAGATGAACCTTGTACAGAACATCTCTCTTGAGATGAGGAGGCAGTTTTGATGAAATGGCGTTCAGTGATGATCTTCACGTTGGCGCTGGGGCTGGGGCTTAGCGCTCCGCTCAGCGCGCAGGACGAAGATGAGAAAGAGTGCGATTGCCGCCGGGAGTGGACGGCTCGTGCGCCGGTGCGCTTCAGGGCGGACGATTGGCTGAACGTATGGGTGGGGAACCGCGTCCGACTCGGAATTTGGGTCGAGACGAGAGCTGACTCGGACCGGGACAAGTTGGGCGCCGAAGTGACGCGGGTGGCCAGCGGCGGCCCTGCCGAGAAGGCGGGGATCGAGGCCGGTGATATCATCACCAAGCTGGACGGCGAGAGTCTGTTGCGTGGCTCCGAGAGCTACGAAGATGACGAAGCGGCTCCGGCGATGCGGCTCCTGGAGCGAGCACCCAAGCTAGAGGATGGGGATACCGTCGAAGTAGAGTACCTCCGTGATGGGAAGTCCCATACCACGACTCTGGTTGCCGGTGATTTCGACAACGAATTCACGTTCGGGGATGAGGTGGTGAGGTTTGACGAGCTCGGCGATCAGGTGAGGGTTCTGGTCCGCCGCCTGCGTGAGCTCCCGCGTGTCGAGATCCGGGCCCCCAATGTGACTTATTTCGGACCCGAGTCGTTTGCCGTGCGCGTCGGCTCGGCCTTCCCCGGCCTGCAGCTCGTGTCCCTTAACCCCGATCTGGGCGACTACTTCGGCGTCGAAGAAGGTGTGCTGGTCTTGAGCGTGCCGGAGGACAGCGAGCTTGGCCTCGAAGCGGGCGATGTCCTGTTGAAGATCAACGGCCGGACCGTGAACAGCCCCAGCCACGCGATGCGGATTCTACGCACCTACGATAGCGACGAGAAGCTGTCTCTCGACATCCGCAGGAAGAATAAGAACCAGACCGTGGAGGGCACGATCCCGGAGCGTCTGCACTCGCGCGTGATCGATATCCATCGTGACGATAACAAGTAGGGGGAAGAAGAGTTAAGCTATCTGTAATCATTAGCGCACGACGCGACGCCAGAGGAAGGCCGCCCGCTCCATGCGCTCTTCGATCTCTTTCACGTACCACTGGTAACTACGGCTCAGCACGCCCGGGTGCCAGCTGCCGGGCCGGGGCAGGGAAGCGGCGAGCTGCGCCGCTTCGTTCTCAGTCAATTCGGCGGCGGGCTTATCGAAGTAGTGACGCGAAGCTGCCTCTATGCCGTAGATGCCTGGACCGAACTCGGCGACGTTGAGGTAGATTTCCAGGATCCGCCACTTGCTGAGCTGCTCCTCCAGCTGCCGGGTGAGCATCGCTTCGCGGATCTTTCGCAGCGGGTTGCGTGACGGCGTCAGCCACAGGTTCTTGGCGACCTGCTGGGTGATCGTCGAAGCGCCTCTCAATCCGCGATCCCCTTTCAGCGCCTCACCGATCGCCACCCACATCTCGTCCATCGCGAATCCGTCGTGCGAGAAAAAACTGATATCCTCTCCGGCGACGACCGCCCGCCTGGCATGGATCGATATGCTGTCATACGGGACACGGGTCCAGCGCAGAGGCGCTGCTACCTCACCCGCTACGAGCCGTTCTTCGTAGCGCGAGATGAAAGCCGTCGTTTGAGGAATTTCGGTCGCCAGAGCCGCCACGTCCGGCCAGGTGACCAGCTGATAGGTGATGAAACCCAAAAGGACGGCGAGCAGCGTCGCGGCGAAGCCCCAGCCGCTATGCTTGATGAATAGAGGGACTCCGGCCGACTCCGCCGGGTCAAGATCGGGCTCGCCGTCTTCGACTTCAGAACTGGTGGCGTTGGGCTCAACGCTGTCCGGATCGGACATGGGTGGCGGGTCAGGCGGCGGCCTGCGACTGGCCGAGAATCTCCTCGAGGGCGCGGCGCGCGTATACGGCGACCATGGCGCGCCGCCAGTCGGTGTCGACGATGATGTTGTCGAGTGGATGGCACTGGCGATGCGCCTGCTGCGCGATTTCATCTATCATGTCGGTCGTGAGCCGCTGGCCAACGGCCAGCTTCTCGAGCCCACCGATCGTTCGCGGCTTCGCGCCCAGTCCGGCGACGACCATCGAGATCGATGCGATGCGCTCGGACTCATCGACCTCGACGGCGAGGGCGACTCCCGCCAGCGGGAAGTCCACGGCGCGGCGCGCGCGGATCTTTTGGTAGCTGGCGCGCAAATTGGCGCTTGGCAGCGGTATCCGCACCCGCGTGAGGATCTCGCCGGGCTCGCGCACCGTATTCCATATCCCGTCGGCGGTGAAGAACTTCTTGAGAGGTACGCAGCGTGTGGACTCGGCGGTCGCCAGATCAACGCTCGCGTCGAGTGCCATCAAGAGTGGCGGCGTGTCGGCGGAGTGGGCGGCGACACATCGCGTTCCGCTCTTCACCACATGACAGATGTCGCCATCTTTTTTCAAACAAAATCCGAGCGCTTGCCGCCAGAAGTGGGTCTGATTGTAGTAAGTGCAGCGTGTGTCGAGGCAGATGTTACCGCCGATCGTGCCGACATTGCGAATCATCGGATGCGCGACCGTCTCGGCGGCGCTGGCGAGGGCCGGGAAATGTTCACGGATCAACGGGTTTGACGCGACTGACGTCAGGCTTTCCGATGCGCCTATAGTCAGCTCTCCATCCCGTGCATCGATTCCGTGCAGTTCGTCGATGCCCTTGAGCGCGACGAGGTGGCCGGGCGTGAACAAGCCGTGCTTCATGTTGGGCATCAGATCGGTGCCGCCAGCTATCGGCATCACGTCGTCTGTGTGCTCCTTCAGCAGCCGGAGCGCTTCTTCGAGCCCGGTCGGCCGATGGTATCGATACGAGTGCAGCCTCAACACAGATCAGTCTCCGGCGGCGGGCACGGGAATGTTAGCTGGCGATCGCTTCCATGGCGCGAGCTCGCCTGCCTCCTCGCGGCGCACCCGATCCTGGATGGCGGTCCACACGCGTGGCGGCGAGAAAGGTAGCCGGTCGATGCGCACGCCGACGGCATCGTAGATGGCACACGCGATAGCCGGGATCGACGGGTGCAGCGGGCCCTCGCCGGCTTCCTTCGCTCCGTAGGGACCCTCCGGATCGATGGATTCGACGATTAGCGATTCCATGTCGGGAGTATCGAGGCTGGTGGGAACCCTATAGTCGAGTAAGGAAGGGGCGTCGTGGAGACCGGTCTCCTTGAAGACGTGTTCCTCCATGATGGCCTCGCCGAACCCCATGTAGGCGGAGCCCTCCATCTGGCCCTCGACCAGGACAGGATTCAGCGCTCGACCACAGTCGTGGGCGATCCAGATCTTCTTTACATCGACGAAGCCGGTATCGGGATCGACCTCGACCTCGGCGACGTGGGCCGTGAACGAAAATGCCGGTGAGGAGCCGATCGTCGCGCCTCGGTAGCTGCCATGAATATCTTTTGGCGTGTTATAGGAGCCGGTCGCCCCCAGAGCACCGAACTTCACCTCGGCCAGGTTGAACGCTTCCGAGATCGGCATCTTGCGCGCGGTGTCCCGGGCATCGAAGGCCCAGCCGCCAGCCAGGGCCACCTGTTTCGGTTTGCACTCCCAAGCCTCAGCTACCGCCTCCCGCACCATCTTCTTGACCTTCTTCGCTGCGTCGATGCAGGCGTTGCCGCACATGAAAGTTACGCGCGACGAGTAGGCGCCCAGGTCCACGGGCGTCAGATCGGTGTCGGCCGAGAGCACGCGAATGTAATCGAGCGGGACGCCCAGCTCTTCTGAGACGATGTAGGCGAGCATCGAGTCAGAACCTTGGCCGATCTCCGAAGCTCCGGCGAAGATCGCCACGCGACCCGAGCGTTCGACTTGCAGATGGACCGCGGACTGAGGCATGTCGTTTGGGTAGATGGGGTAGTTCGTGCCAGAGATGTAACAGGAGCCGGCGACGCCGACGCCGCGTCCGTATTCGAGCGCCCGGTACTTCTCCTTCCATCCACTCGCGCGCTCGACTTCGGATAGACATTGGAGGAAGCCGTTCGATGTGACGCGTAGCTCATTGATGGTGCGGGTGTCAGCGCCGATGAAGTTGCGTCGCCGGAGCTCGATGGGGTCGATCTCGAGCGCGTCCGCGATCTTGTCGAGCTGGACCTCGATGGCAAACCGCGGCTGGACGGAGCCGTGGCCCCGTTTGGGTCCACAGCACGGTTTGTTGGTATAGACGCGCGTCGAATCGAACCGGTACGACTCGAGCGCGTAAGGAGCCGTGATCAGCTGGCCCGAGTAGTACGTGGTGACGAGGCCGAATGATGAATATCCCCCACCGTCGATCAGCGTCCGGGCATCCACCGCTTTGATGCGACCCTGCTTGTCGGCGCCGGTCTTGTAGCGCATGAGCATGGGGTGCCTGCCGCGGTGCGAGTAGAAGACCTCCTCACGCGTGTAGAGGATCTTCACGGGCCGTCCCGTGATCATGGCCAGCTTGGCGACGCAGAACTCGAGATCGAAGGGTTCCGACTTGGCGCCGAAGGCGCCGCCGACGGGCGGCTGCACGACCCGCACTTTCGCTACGTCAAGGGCGAGCACGCGAGCGAGCTCGCGGTGCAGGTAGTGGGGTACTTGGGTCGCCGACCATACGGTGAGCTTGCCGGCTCCATCCTGGTAACCGATGGCACAATGGGGCTCGATGGCCGCGTGGTTCGTACCCTCGAAGTAGTACTCGCCCTCTATGACGATGTCGGATGCCTCGAGCAACCGGTCCACTTCTCCGAACTCGAGGCGTACTACCTTCGAAATATTTCCATTCTGCCCTGCTTTCTTCGGTTCGTGAATCGGATTGTCAGGGTTGTTTAGCGCTTCCTCCGGGTCCAAGAAATAAGGGAGCACCTCGTACTCGACCTCGATCAGATCCAGCGCCGCGTTCGCCGTTTCCTCATCGACCGCCGCTACCGCCGCTACCCCGTCGCCGACGTAGCGTACCTTGTCCACGCACAGCGGGTACTCGTCGCGCGTCCATGGGATGATTCCGTACTCCACCGCCATGTCGCTACCGGTGACCACCGCGTGCACGCCATCCAACGCGAGCGCCGCCGACACATCGATCGATTGGATCAGCGCGTGTGGATGGGGGCTCCTCAGGATCTTGCCGTGGAGCATCCCCGGAAGTGAGATATCATCGGTGTAAACCGTCCAGCCCGATGACTTCGCCAGTCCATCGGTCCTGCGCAAGCGACGTCCTATGACCTGAAACTCGCGCTCCAGCGCTTCGCGAAGCTCTGCTTCACTCGCAGCAGTTTCGATCTGCTTCTCGCGGAAGTCCTCCAGCTTCATGCCCGCACCAGTTCCGCCGCCGAACGCTGTTCGCGAAGCGCCCGCGCCGCAAGCTCGATCGCTTCGTAGATCTTGGTGTAGCCCGTGCACCGGCAGAGGTTGCCGGACAGCGCTTCACGAATCTCTTCCCGCGCCGGACTCGGGTTGCTGTCGAGGAGCGCCGCGGCGGACATGAGAATTCCTGGCGTGCAGAATCCGCATTGGGCGGCCCCCGTCAGGTCGAAAGCGTCTTGCAGTGGGTGGGGTCCGTCGGGACTTGCCAGCCCCTCGATCGTGGTTACCTCGCGGCCCGCCGCTTCCTGGACCGGTAGGATGCAGGACAACGTAGGGACGCCGTCGAGCAGTACCGTGCACGCCCCGCAGTCCCCCTTGTCGCAGCCCTGCTTGGAGCCGGTGTAGCCGATGGCGTAACGCAACGTCTCCAGCAGGGTGTAATGGCTGGGGACCCCGACCTCGTGCTCATCCCCGTTGATGCTGAGCTGCAGTGCCTCGATCAAGACGCGACTACCTCCGGAAAGGCTAATGGAATCGCCATTTCCCTTCAATTCATCGTAACCAAATTGCTATCTGTGATCAAGCAACCCCGAATCGCCAAGAATCACCATCGCCTTAGGGTCGTGATTAGTGATTAGTAATTGGTGGTTTGGTGCTCGCCTCATGCTGCCTCGCATCCAGGATAGGCTGTATACTAATCACTAAGTACTAATTACTAATTACCGATCACGAAGGGATCAGCATCGGTTGCGGAGAGTGGGGTGTGTGGCCAAGTTCTCGTCGCGTTGAGCGGCCTGAGAACAGAGGAGCAGAATATCAGGATGAGCCAGCTGGGCACTGAGGCCCAACCGCTTCGCGTCGCGATCGTCGGTTCGGGGCCGGCGGGATTCTACGTCGCGGAGCGATTTTACAAAGAGGAAGGGCTGGTAGTCGAGATAGATATGTTCGATCGACTATCCACTCCGTTCGGTCTCGTCAGGTTTGGCGTCGCGCCGGATCACGAGAAGATCAAGAACGTCACCCGTATCTTCGAGAAGCTGATGGCCCGGCCGGGCTTCCGTTTCTTTGGAAATGTCGATGTAGGTAAGAATATCGCGCTCGCTGAGCTGAAGGAGCGCTACCACCAGATTTGTTTCGCCACCGGTGCGCAGACCGATCGCCTCATGGGCATCCCCGGCGAGGATTTTGAGGGCAGCCACTCGGCAACGGAGTTCGTCGCCTGGTACAATGCCCATCCCGATTACCGTGACTACGAATTCGATCTATCGGCGGAGAGCGTCGCGGTGGTTGGGGTCGGTAACGTCGCCGTAGATGTCGCGCGCATCCTCTGCCGGACTCAGGAGGAGCTCGCGGCCACGGACATTGCCGACCACGCACTGGAGGCGCTCGCCGATAGTGCTGTCAAGCAGGTGTACGTACTCGGTCGGCGCGGCCCGGCGCAGGCGGCGTTCACCAATCCCGAAGTGAAAGAGCTGGGAGAGATGCCGGGTGCGGTGATCGAAGTAGTCGCGGAGGAAGTGGAACCTGATGAACTGACGCGTGCCGAGCTGGAGAAGAATCCAGACAAGGCCACGCTGAAGAAGATCGAGATTCTGCGTGGGTTCGTCAGCCGGGAAAGCGAGTCGAAACCAAGAACGCTAACGCTTCGCTTCCTCACCGCGCCGGTGGAGCTGATCGGCGACGAAAGAGGCAAGGTCGTCGCGATGCGACTCGTGAAGAATGAGCTGTACGTGTCGGACGATGGGAGCCTGAGGCCAAAGGCGACCGAGCGGTTCGAGGAGATCCCGGTGCAACTCGTCTTTCGGTCGGTCGGATACCGGGGTATTCCGATACCCGACCTGCCATTCAACGAAGGTTGGGGCATTGTGCCCAACGAGAAAGGGCGGGTGATCGATCCCGGTGATGGCCAGCCCATCACTGGCATCTATGTGAGTGGATGGATCAAGCGCGGTCCGAACGGAGTCATTGGAACGAACAAACCTGACGGAGCGCAGACGGTGGGTTGCATGATCGAGGATCTCCGCGCCGGATCGCTCCTGACGCCGTCGAAGCCCGAGCCCAGCGCCGTCGACGAGCTTCTCGACGAACGCGGCGTCCGCTATATCTCCAGGGAGGACTGGCGCCGCATCGACGAGATCGAGACCGGTAGAGGTGAAGGTGGGGGCCGGCCGCGGGTAAAGTTCACATCGGTCGAGGATATCATCGCTGAACTGCGCCGCTAGACTATGCTCGTCGCTGCAGCAGTGCTACCAGACTTTCTAGCCGGCTAACGGTCCCCGGCCCTCGCCTGTCGCCACAGATGTACAGCGGTGGCGCCCAGCCTCAGGGGGCGTCCAGACAACTTGATTTCGGTGGGAGATAAGTATGAAGCGCGCGAGAGCAGACATGGTGAGAGATGGGGCGGCCCTGCTGCTCCTGATGGCGCTGCCGCTGATCGCGACAGCTTGTGATGAGTCGGTCGTTTCCGAGGTCGATGCGGTCACCAGTCTGGCGGCGGCGGGGGAGGGGACCGGGCTAGCGGGCACCTGGGTGCTGAACGTCGAGGCGAGTGAGTTTCCTCAGCGGCGCCAGGGAAACGGAGAAGGGCCTCCCGGAGGGCGGCGCGGACAGGGCTCAGGGGGTAAGCTGACGATCGCCTTCGATGAATCGACGGTCACATTTACACACGAGAATGGCCGAACGCGGTCGTTCTATACCGACGGACGGATGAGGACGCACGAGATGCGGCGCGGCGACGGCGAGGTGGAGGTCAGCGCTTCGGTGGATGATGGCGTCCTGGTGATCCGCAGCGTGCGAAGCGCTGGTGCGACGATGACTCGAACCTTCCAGGTGAGCGCCGATGGCCAGCAGCTGACCGTGACGCGTGCCATGGCGAACCCCGCGCGTGGTCATTCGGGCGTGTTCCGCGTGGTCTTCGATCGCGCGCAGTAAGAAACGGTGGAAGACGGTGACTCGTGATTAGTGATTGGTAGTTTGGTACCGGTCTCATGCCGCCGCGCATCGGCAAGATGGCTGGACTAATCACTAATTACTAGCCACTCAATGCCGCTCAATGCCGCCAACCGTTACACCGACTTTGACGTCTCCCTACCTTCGCAACATCTTACGGTCATGATCGGTGGTATCGTGCTCGCGGGCGGCGAGTCGAAACGCATGGGGACGCCGAAGGCGACGCTGGAGGTGGATGGCGTGACCTTCTTGCAGCGTGCCGTGTCGACGCTTACGAATGGTGGTTGCGAGGAGGTCGTTGTGGTGATCAATCCTGAGCACACGGAGGAGGTCGCGACGGCTGCCGAGCTTGGTGTCCGCAGCGTGGCCGGCGGTGCACGGGGGACACAGCAGATCGATTCGCTGCGGGCAGGCATTCGAACGCTGTCTGGCGCCGTAACGGGTGCGGTGGTGCTTCCCGTGGATCACCCGTTCGTGCGGTCCGAGACAGTCGAGTCACTGATCGCGGCCTTCAGGGCGCGCTGCGCGCCGATCGTGATCCCGGTCTACAGGGATAAGCACGGGCACCCAGTACTGTTCAGTGCAGCGGTCTTCGAGGAGCTATTGTATGGCGATCTCCCCGAGGGCGCGAGATCGATCGTCCATGGACATGCGGAGGAGCTCGATGAAGTGGCGGTGGATGACGGGGGCATCGTGATCGATATCGATACGCCTGAAGACTACGAGCGTAGCTTGAAGGTCAGCGAATGAGTGATCCTGCGCTGGTCTCGGTTGTTGAGGCCGTTCGCGCGGCGATGGACGCGACCTCGCGGGGTGAAGAAGCGGCCCTGGTCACGGTGATCGAAGCGCCTTCTGGAGGGGGACTGGGCGGCCGGCTGGTGGTGCTGAGGGATACGGTGAAGGGTTCGCTGGGAGATCCGGAGCTCGACCTCAAGGCGGCCCAACTGGCCCGCCAAGCCTCGAGCGAGGGCAGCCGGGGTGTTCAAAAGGTAGAGCACGCTGGAGCCACGTGGGGGCTATACGTTGAGAGTCAGAGCCTCTCACCGGAGCTACTGGTCGTGGGCGCCGGACACATCGCCCGGCCGCTGTCTCGCATCGGAGCCATGGCCGGCTTCCGGGTCACGGTGATCGACGACCGTTCCGAATACGCGGATCCGGCCTGGTTTCCGGAGGCGTCGCGGGTGCTGGTGGTGGACTTCCGAGACCCTTTTCGGGATGTAGAGATCGGGCCGGACACGTATGTCGTGCTCGTCACCCGCGCCCACAAGTACGACTACGACTGCATACTTCAGCTGCTCGAGCTGCCGCAGCGCCCGGCCTATCTGGGAATGATCGGCAGTCGCCGGCGCGTGAGGGCGGCTTTCGAGGCGCTACTCGCCGATGGCGTGGATGCTTCGCTTCTGGAGACTGTGTACGCGCCCATCGGCCTCGATATCGCCGCGGAGACTCCGGACGAAATCTCTATTGCAATCGCTGCAGAACTGATCGCCATTCGCCGCGGTGGCGCTGCCGCCGCGCTCGCGGACCGGGAGGGGGTGTTGGGCAAGGTGGAGGCTAAGCGCCGGAAGCGGAAAGAGGCCGGGAAGGCAGATGGAGGATAGACGTCTATTCGCAGAGCTGGTCGCGGCAGGCGGGTCGCGGCGCCTGGTGCTGGCAACCGTCGTGCGTGTGAAAGGATCGACGCCCCGGGATGTGGGGAGCAAGATGCTCATCGGCGCCGAGGGAGGGCAGATGGGTACGATCGGCGGCGGTTGCGGCGAGGCGGAGGTGTTAGAGGTGGGTAGGGAAGTCATCGAGACTGGTGTGCCGCGCCTGATCCGTGTCGAGCTGACGGATGATGTGCAATCGTTCAGCCCGGCGGTGTGCGGAGGCGTGATGGAGATCTTTGTTGAACGTATAGATTGATTGCAGATTGCCCTTTGCCCTAAATCTCCAGTCTCATCTGCAGCTCTCCCGTTTCGCCGCGAGTCGGGCGGATGGCTGCCGGCGCGATAGATGTCAGGATGCGTCCACCTAGGTCGACGCGGCGCCCACCGGACTCCTTGCTTT
>SDBV01006312.1_pt1 | contig 16475 bp, 36 predicted proteins | sample 2277081 | NCBI WGS metagenome assembly SDBV01 (sample SAMN10402039, study PRJNA504765) | marine sediment metagenome | isolation source: marine sediment core GS10_PC15, 223 cmbsf | place: Arctic Ocean: Southern Knipovich Ridge | collected 2010
GATATATATAAATCTTTCGGTTAATTCTTTTTGGCAACATTTACTTATATAACTTATACTTATATAACTTATAACACTTATACTTACTAAAGTATATTCTTTAACTTATATTTTAGCGGACAACAAAGTTTATATACTACTTATATACTACAGTGGTAGTAGAAATGGCAAAATCACCAAACACAGACGAGAAAGTACCAGATTTTCTAATTAATAAATATAAGAAATGTTTAAAGTGTGGGCATCAATGGATTACTGACTTAGATAGGGACCCAGTAGTATGCCCGAAGTGTAAAAGGTACAATTGGAATGAAATATAAGATGGCAAAAGATAAAGAAACACCAAAGAAATTAAGTAAGAAACTTGATTTTAATTTAAATGATATTAATGGATTTGAGGATGATGAAATAGAGTTTGAGAAAAAGGTTATTCATTCAAAAGATTACGCAAAAACATTACTCTGGATGGCATATCAATTCTTTGAAGAGGGAGAAAGATATGTAACAAACAAACAACTATCCAAATTTTTAAAAAAGGTTCCACAAAATACAATACAGATAATGGAAGTATTTGTTATGCATAATGTTTTAGGCAATTTCAAACGAGGAAAGTTCAAAGCAATCCTATATCATCTAAAGAACCCAGAACTATTAAAGAAGTTAATAACAACGGCAAAAATAACAATTGGTATTGAGGACAAAACACAGAAGAGGTTAAAATGAAACAAACTAAAGAAGAAAAGAAAAAAGGTTTAGTTCCTGTAAGTGATAAGATGATGAGAAGATTAAATGCTCCTAAGAAAGTAAAAGAGAAGAGAGCTAAAGAGTTTATGGATAAAATTACAGGCAAAAAGGAAATAGATTACTGGAAAGGTAGAGATGATGATTGGAGGAAGTTATGTACACATCAAAGAGAACAACTTAAAGATTTTGAATTTGAATTGAAAATAAAATATTTCATTGAATCAAATCTAGGTAAAGAAAAAATAATAAAGACTAGTGATGTTTTAGATTATGTTTATAAGATAATTGTCAAATCAGATTGGCATCCTACTAAATTGAAAAGAAAGATTGTTAAGGAAATATATGATAGAATAGAAAGAATACCTATGATAAGAAAAGATAAAACAATTAACAAAGAAAGAGTAAAGGATATTATAAAAAGTTACAAATGATAGATGAAGAAGACCCAGAAGGATTATTTGAAGGAGTTAAAGACTACAATATATGTGAAGACTGCGGAAAGAAAATAAAGAAAGAATATAAGAAATGTTATAATTGTTATTTGGAAGAAAAGGATAAGGAGGATGATTAATATGAACTGCCCAAAATGCAAGAAAGCAAAACTAATAGAAAACATTTCTATTAAAGGTCAATTCAGAAGGAAAAAGATATTTACTTTCTTCTGCCCGCTTTGTGATTTTGAAAAGGAAAAGGAAGTTTCTTATTCTCTTTCAGATTGCCTTATGGAAGTTGGAGAAGATTTGAAAAGGATTGGAAAGAAGATTAAAACTACATGAAATACAAAGAACTAACAATGAAAGAAGAAGCAGAATGGATTAAAATAATGTTAGTTGCAAGTCCAGAAATTGCAGAAAATGAAAAAAGACTTAGAGAAGCACAAGAACTTATTATTATAGGAACTGCAATGGCTTTAGGATATGATAGAGGATAAATGACCATCATAAAAGGGTATGTAGTACAAATAATCCCACCAGATAAACTTAACCAATATTGTGAAAGAGGATGGAAGGAGCCATTCATTGAAGGGAAATATTCGGTGATTATTGATAGTGTAGAATATCATAACACTAAAGGATACTTTAGGAGATTATATTATCGTATTAAACATAGACATAAAAAATATTGGTGGGCATTAGCTTTAGATAAGGTAGGTTTTAGTGTAGGGGAATATGTAAATTTAAATTGTAAAAGATATATTGTTAAGACTGATTTATATATAATAAAATGACAACTTGGTACTGCAACAGATGTGGGCATAGAATACATCATAAAAGCAGCAACTGCCCTAAATGCAATAAGATAATTTACTGGGTTAAGGATGGTAAGTTCTTTCCATCATATTTCCCAAGAGATATAAACCCAATGACAAATAGAGAAGCAGGATTATTAAGAAAAGAATGGCACAACAAACTGAAAGCAATATACAAAGCAAAAGGATTATTTCCTTATCTAAAGTTTAAAGTATTCGGAGAAGGAGACAACAAAGACAGAAGGAGGCGTAGAGCAACAACAGAAGAGATGGCAGAAGTGTTCAGAAGGTATGGAACAAAATGTGTAAATAAAGATTGTCAATCAGAACATAATCTAACTGTAGACCATAGGATACCATTGGCAAAAGGTGGAACTTGGGAACAGGATAACTTACAGCCAATGTGTCATAGTTGCAATAGTTCAAAAGGGGTTAAGGTATGAAAATAAACATAGAGAAAATAAAAGAATGGTTGATAGAAGCAGGGAAAATATATTTAACAATTATCTTAGCCATTATACTGTTTGTTCCAGTAGCAATTATATTTTATACTTATATGATAATAGACTATTCAATATTATGTATTAAAGAAAAACAATTAATTCCAATGGGTATGTATATGCACATATTGAATAATAAATTTTATTTATGGGGATTGTAAACAATGAAAATAAAACATTGGAATTATGAAGATGGACAATTCACTATGAATTTAGTGGACAATCAAAACAAACCATTAGGAATATTCATTGCAACGGATTTAAAGTTAATCAAGTCATTGAGAAGCAACAATTTAAACAAAATAGAGTTAGTATTTGAATATGAAGATGAAAAGATTATTTAAGAAATATTACAAGGTTGTGGAAAGCACAAACAGTCAGGACTATAAATGCGGGAAGCTGATAATAAACTCTATATTCCTCAAGCATTATGTAGGAAGCAAAGTAAAAGTAATTATTTATGGAGAAAGAAATGGCAGTAATCAAGGCGAATATATCCTGTGAAACTTGTGGCTGGGAATTACTTGTTGATGACCATACAAAGGTTGTGTTTTGCCAGAACCAGAAATGTATGATTAATGGAAAGTTCAAACAAATAAAGCCAAAGTATCATATGCATATTCCAGAGAGGAGGAAACAATGAAACCAACATATACAGATAATGAAGGTAATGCAGTAGAGCCAAGCACAATGATTAAGGTTATTGATATGCAGAGGAACAACAGAATACTGACAGCACTGACAATAGCCATTTACATTATGATAGCAATTGTCTTATGGTTGATATATTATGTGATTAAAAACAATGTACTCAATAATGTTGTAGCAACCTGCGGGAAGTGCATCGGATGATTTACATATAGGGTATTGCAAAAAGGAAAATTCAATGTCAAATAATTAGAAAAAAGCATTACAGACAATAAAGTATATCTGTATACAATAAAACACATTAGACAATATTTAAATGAAAGTAACAAAAAAAACACAACTAACTGTAATCTGTTGTGGAGAACCACAGACATTTTATAGGGAGGATTACCTAGACCAGAAGTCAATAAATCTAAGGTGTCCTAAATGCAAAAAAACTCAGACGATAATATTTGATGAGTCTATATTTGATTCATTAGAAGAACCAAGCAGAAGCATATGTTTAAGTTATTTTCAGAAAAAGAAAAGCATAACAGAGATAGCAAAAGATATAAAACAAACAAGGAGTTATGTATGGTATCGCATTATACATTCTGGATTTGGATTGAGGTCAATATCAGAAGGGAAGAAGATTGAATGGAAGAAGAGGAAGAAGAAATGACTATAAATAAATCAAGAGGAAACATGTATCCAGATAAGGATACTTGGAATGGCATGTATGGGATTTGCCCTCATGGTTGCCTTTACTGTTTTAATAGAAGATGGTGGGAAAGGTGGGGTGCAATGCGACTTAATGAAAGAGCATTGAAAGATAACTTGGGTTCTGGAAGAAACCTCTTTGTTGGGAGTTCTTGTGATATGTTTGCAGAACCAATTCCTAATGAATGGATTAGAAAAGTATTGGTGCATTGTAATATGTTTGATAATACATATTTGTTTCAAACAAAAAATCCATCAAGATTTCAAAATTATATTAAAGATGGGTTGTTTCCAAAGAAAACAATTTTAGGAACAACTATTGAAACAAACAGGTTCAATGAATTTTCTAAAGCTCCATCTTCTTGTGATAGGAAAGAATGGATGACAAAAATAAACACAAACAAGATGGTGAGTATAGAGCCAATTATGGATTTTGATTTGGAATCTATGGTGGATATAATTAAAGAGATACAACCCAAGTATGTATCTATTGGTGCTAATACTAATGGGAAAGTCAAATTACCAGAACCAAGTTGGGATAAGGTTCAACAACTAATAAAAGAACTAAAGAAATTTACAGAAGTAAAGATAAAAGACAATTTGATGAGGTTAAAGAATGTTTAAATCAAAAAGAAAGTGTAGGAGTTGTGGATATACAAGATTCAAGAGAAGCTGTTTAACTAATGATTATTGGTGCAGGGGATGCAATACAAAATATGAAAACAACAAGGAGGTAAAATAAAAATGGCTAAACAAGGATTTTGGGAATGGGCTTATGGTATGGTTGGGATGAACCCAGAAAAAGGAAAACAATCTGATAAAGAGGATGAAGAAAGATTTAAGGACAAATAGAGTTATTTTTCTTCCTTAAATACTTCCTCTTCTTCATTAGGATGAAAAGGTTGTGTTTAACTTCCCACTCAAATAAAGGTCTTCCTATTCTGTGAATTAAATACCGATTATTTTTGTTGTTGTATAATACATTATAACATCTACTACATAATCCTGCTACATATACATCCTCTGTTCTGCACTTATAACATTTCATCTCTTTTTTTAGGATTGGGTATAAGGTAGATATAAAGAGGTGGTTGTTTTAAGAACCAGTTATGCCCAAGCTTTCTAAAAATCATTTTTTAAATCTCTTATCATTAGCTATTAATGTAAATCCTTTATCCACCAATAATTCTTTTGTATCATCAACTGGTAATCCCAACTCACTGGATAACTTTCTTACGCTTTGTAATCCTAATCCAAATATTTCCTCTTTAGTTAGGTCTTCTGGAGTTTCTTTAGTTAACTCTCTTTGTTTCTCTGCCTGTGCTGTTTCTATCTTTAATTCATTAATTCTTCCAATATCCCCAATACTGGCAGTTACATTGTCAAAAGTTGCATCCAAGTCTCTTAATGATTTGCTCTCATCAATTGCTCTTATAGAATTATCAACAACAGAATCTTTAGTTTTAGCAGTATCAAACAATATACCTTTATTCCTTTCAAGAGTATTTCTCCTGCTATCATCATCAAAGGATTTCTTTATTGCATTCTCTAAATCATTTGCATTAAAGACTTCACCTAAGTTTATCTGAAACTCTCTTCTCTTAGTAAGCCTTTCAATAATATCGTCTGGGTCTGTTGTCATTTTAAATTATTGTTTAATTGAACTTGCGAGATTGCAGAAAATGGAAAACATTGTTAGCCATAACAACGAGGTTTTAAACAACCTTTCGCATCAATCAAACATTACTTCCAGTTGGATAATCAACCATAGTTATATTACCCAGAAAATCAGAATTTGTTAATTTGTTTATTTTAGCATCTGGATATAAAATATTAAAGTATTTCCAATGAGCATGACTTTGTTGTCTATCTGTTTTTCCTTTGAGTGTTTTAATATATAAAGGTTTCGGTGTATTGCCCTTTGCAAACTGCCTCAAAACATAATACTTAGCATAAGGAAGATATTTAGGGAATTTAATGAAAGCATAATCACAACTGCTGTGCATAAGAACTTCCTGAAATTCATGCAATGTTAGTTTAGCAAAACTTACAGCTTGGAAGTTATTCTCTGAACTCTTGAATAATAATATATCTCCCAAGTCAAATTGTTCCTGCAATATTTTTAATTCCTCAACAACATAACTTTTCTTCATTCTGTCATAATCAAAATAAGGAACAAAGTAATTATCCTTGGTCTTGTTAGAAGAGCCTCTTGTCCAAGCAGTTTTCCTATTGATTATGGATATATTGAAAATGAGAGTTTTGTCATTATAATCAAAGCTATGCTTTAGTTTCATATTCTGGCTGTCAGTAAATTCCAAAGCCTCATTACTCCATTGCAATATCTTATCCTTAAATATATCTATTGTTTTCATTCTTTCTCCTTATTGCTCCATTTACCACATCTTGAACCTATGCTTCCGCCATAAACATCATCCTTGTAAATCTGCGTAACCTCACAATTGTTGACACAACCTCCGCAAATAAAAGTTGTTGTCCTCAAGTCTGCATTCATCAGTTCAAATCCCCTAAAATTTGTATCACCTTTGAAATCCTTTTGTGCTATCAAAGCTATGCCCAATGCCCCCATTAAGTCTGGTTTTTTAGGCACCAATACTTTATGATTTAATTCTATCTCCATACACCTAATCAATGCCTTATTTTTAGCAGTAGCACCCTGAAACACAAACGGAGGCAGTAAGTTTTTTCCCTTCCCTAAGATAGCAAAATAGTTTCCCACCAATGCCTTTGCTATACCCATTGCAATGTCTTCCTTTGAAACTCCCTTATTCTTCCGGTCTATTACAGAAGTCCTGCAAAAAACCCCACATTTTCCTGCGAATGGAAAATCATTCTTATATTGCAGAGCCAAGTCGCCAAAATCTTCCAGCTTGATGTCAATCTCTTTTGCCATCAGTTCTATAAACGCACCTGTTCCTCCCCCGCAACTTTTGTTGAAAGTTATGCCTTTCAATAATTTTTTTTCACTTATTGTCATAAGTTTTGAATCCTGACCGCCGATGTCAAAGATTGTCCTTACATCCGGAAATTCCCTTATTGTTGCCTCGTAGTGTGCAACTATCTCTGGCTCTGAGATGTCGCCACCAATTATCTTGCTTATAAATTTCCAACCAGTTCCTGTTACTCCAACCCCAGCTATCTCTTCATCCATATTAATTTCTTTTAAAGTTTCCTTCAATGTAACCATAAGGTTGTAGTTTTTTATATAACTTGATTTTATTATCTCTCCTGTTTCATCTATGATTACTGATTTCAATGACACACTTCCCGAATCAATCCCTAGTACAAATGAAATTAAAAACACCTCACAATTTGCTTTTCAAAATCATCAATACTTTTTAAAACAATAAGTTGTTTATCTGAAAACCCATTATCATCTAATATTTTTCTTCTCTTATTATAATACTCCTCATCTGATAACCCTTGTAAATCATAAGAATGGTATTCTATAAAAATCTTATTTTGAATGAAAAAATCTATTTCTCTAAAACTATTGTTTGTCTTAATAATTATATGACAGTTTTTTCCTTTAATTAATTTTGTTTCTAATTCATACTCTAATATCTTTTTAGCAACTTTTAATTCCTCCTTTGAACTAAAATAAATACCATTAAAATAATGTCTTTTGTTCTTTCTTATATTTTCCAGATGCTTTATTATATCTACTTTAAATTTTGGGCTTTTTATATATTTTAAAAGAATTTCTGTTTTTCTTTTTATATTCTCTGGATTTTTAGCAGATATTTTCCCACCCAATGAACCCCAATTATTTCCAAAATTATAATGTAACTCTGGGTGAAGTTCCAATGATTTTTTACTTGCTTTTCGTTGATGTTCTATGTACCCTTTATAATCTCTCTTTTTCCAATCATCTATTGCTTTTCTGAAAATAATACCATAATCATGCTTTTGATGAGCAATTCTACCTCCCTTGCTCTGTAATTTTTTATCAAAAAAACAATTAACTTTTTTCTTCCTACAAGCTTCTACTCCCTTTTTACCCGCTTTTTTTTGATGCTCTAAGAACTTATCATAATTTTCTCGTTTTAATCTACCAATCCAAGTTTCTTTTCCCTTTTTTGATATAGACATATTTTTTTTCCATTCATCAGTTTTAGTTCTACCAATGTTTTGATGTCCTTGAACATAACTAGGTGTACCATAATATCTATGATGATATTTAATTATGATTTCTTTTCCACATCCACACTTACATAACTTTTTCATAGTTGTTCTATCTCCCAAATTATTTTATTCAGTTCTTCTATTAATTTTATTGTATCTGGATGGTTTTGGTTTATATTAAATTCTATTTTATATTTCATTTTTTATTCCTCTCCATTATCCTTATTATCGATTCAATTCTCATATCAGTTCCTGTCTGAAAAACTTCCTCGTCAATTGGAAAATGATAAACTGGCAAATCCATTTCCTTGCTTTTCAAATCCATCAGCATCTCAACCGTAGACTCTGGCATGCAGGAAAGGGGCATCAGATGAAATACACAATCAAAGCCCATATCCTTATAATAAAACATATTCCATAGGCTATAGGGTGCATGTGCCGGTAACTCTCCACTATAATATTTCTTTCCCTGTTTAATATATTTTCTTGACATCGATTCAATGAGAACTTGATGTTTTAAAAATCCACCCAAAGTTGCACATGGCGATTGATGAACATTGACATTCAGCTTCTTTAACCGGTTATACATATTGTAGTTTATCTCTTCAGCAATTGTTGTATACCATTCTCCCACAATTCCCACCCTGACTTTTTTTGTGTCTGCCCAGTCGAATTTATAATAATTTTTTTCCAACTCCCTTATCTGTTTATACATTTTCCAGAACAACTTAACAACTTTCAAGTAACTATTCTTTGGATTTATATTTTTCATTAGTTTAAGTATATTGTTTCTTTGCATCATCCTCATTTCCACATCATAATTTAAATCCTTTAGAATGCGTTTCTGAATCTCAAAATAATGCTGGAATCTGCAAGTTCCCCTCTTGCTGTATCCAACACTAATCTGAGCCAACTTTATATCTTTTTCCTTTGCTATGTCAAGAGTTTCAATCAGATTTCCTAGTGTGACTTTGAATGGAAAGCACATAAAATCTGAGCTATGTTTCACACCAATCTTTATTGTCTTCTGTGTTATTGGAGGAGGCATCATAACTTCTCCACCCAATCCCTCAATCAATTCTTTCATAATATTATTATATATTCCTACTCTTGGGAAAGTTATTTTTCTATCCATTCTTTTCCTGTTCCAATAAAATCCTATTTTGTTCCTTGATATATTTACAATTAGATTCTCCAATACAATGTATGATAAATCTTTTGGTTCTCTTACATTTGGCTCTTACTGACCTGCTTGTTTTATTGAATTTAGTTATTTTATATTTACAAGTAATCATATATTTTTCTCCTGTTCCTCTTTAATCTGTTTCAATTGTTTTAAGTCTTTATCAAACTCGTTTAGGAAGTAATCATATATTTTTCTCCTGACCATTGTTCTTGTCTCTCCATAATTCTCACTCATTTTAAACAGATAATACAATCGTTGGTTTTTCATCATACTACCTGCGTTCCAATTTAGGTGGATTATGGATTTAGAAATTTCACTCATATCTATATTACTATTAGCCTGTTTGGTTTTTCCAAGACAAGTTAAGCACATAGAATACTTATCGTCTATATCTGCACCGCATTTACATTTTTTCATTTTTCAATTACCTCCATTAATATTGAGGGGTTAAGGTTTTGGGGAAAAAGAGGGTAAACAATCCGAGAACTGAGTACCTATGATTAACCCGAGCTTGGTTTCCTAAAACTCTTCCTTTCCTTTCCTCAAATATTACCCTCCATAAGTTTTTCAATAAATATAACCTAGCGTCTCTATAGTGACACTAGGGAGTTAATTATTAATATCTAAAACACAACTACTATTTAAATATTGTGGTTATAAAGCTTTGTCCATAAACCCCTATTCTGTCCATAAACTATTTGAGCAAAGAACCTACTCATAAAGAGCCAATACCAATATACCTTTAACATCACTTTTATTTATTATCTCATCATACTTATTATTATCTCCCCTAACAACAATCTTATCATTTTCTACTGCCATAATCCTATGTGCTCCTCTTGTTTTATTGGTTTCAAAATGAATTATATTGCCCTGCTTTAATTCCTCTCCGTTATATTTCCTAAAACAGATAGTATTCCCTTCAAACAAAGTGGGATTCATACTGCTTCCTTCAACATTATGGCAATATACATCATTAATTATTAATCTATTATTGTTATCTTTATAATCAATATCAGTATGGTGTGCCTGTATGAAGTTGTTTGCATATATGCTTCCAGATTTGCCCTCGATATAGAACAATATAAAGGCTATTGCAATAACAGAACCCAACAAAATAAGGATAGCTGTTCCCTTTACTGTTTCTATGATTCTCTTGTCAAACATTTTAATAATGAAACTATATGTTGTATTTATACTTTACTATCGGTAAGTTACCTTACCCATTATCCAGAAAAACACTAATTCTTGCAGTTTTTAGGTAAACTTTATGAGAAATGATAGCAAATGGACAATTATAATGACAATGGGAAAACCCTATTCACTTGATATTTTGGAGTCTTTATTCCAAAGTCCAAAAAGGTTTAGTGATTTGGGCAAGGCTTGTCCTATAGAGAAAACAAGGGCTAAAAGATTAAAAGAGCTTACAGGAGAAGGTCTAATAGAAGTTGTAGTAAGAGAGAAGAGAAAAAGAAAATTTTTACATTACAAACTTACTGAACAAGGCGAGAGTACTTTAAGGAAAGCTAAAGAGTTCTAATTTATGAAAAGAAGATAATGAGGAGTAATTTATCTTTTATAATACAAATAATAAATATCTTTTAAATGCTTAATAGCAGGATAACTCTTTTCATAAAATTCTACACTTTTAGGAGGAGGATTTTTATATTCAAAATAAGCAGATGTTGCATATTTAGTATCATTATTCATTTCAACATTTTCTGTACTAAGTCTTACAAACTCCCACATAGCACGACCAAATGTCATACGATTTTGTATATTCCACCTACTGAAATAAATCCTAAAGATGGGTGTTTTTAAGACTCTTTCTAAAATCTTAATATGCTTCTTAAGAGGTTTTATTTCCCTGTATATATAATCAGTATTACTTCGGTCTTTATGTCGGTCATCCAAACACATTTTAATATTTTTAATAATTTGTTTTGCTATAGCCCCATATTTCAAATAACATACATACCCTTTCTTCTTTTTCCTGACACCAATAAATTTGCCTTTAACAAGTCTATCTCTTGCTTCCCTAAACCTATGTTGGTAAGATAGGGCATTATAGGCTTTGCTAATTTTATAAGCTGTCATTTCATCCTCACATAATAAAGCTGATATTATCTTTACAGAAATAGAAGTAGATAATGCCCCTCTTTTTTTCATAAACTAAGTTTAGAAGAAATCCAATATAAATGTTACGTACCTTTTTTGGAAATGGTACGTATTTTTACGTACCAAAAAATAAATTGGTACGTACCATTTTCGTAATTGTTATGTATTTGTCGTCTAGGCGTATAGAAAGATTTAAATATAAGCTATTTGAACTCAGAAAGTGATTAAAATGTAAAATTCAAAAGAAAAAACCCAAGATAGAACAACGATTTTACTCGTTGAACTACCCCAGAAAGAGCAGTTAAGTTACTTCAGTATAAATAGTTTTCTCTTTCTGGGGCAGTTTTAGACGAGAAACAGTTAGTAAAAACTATAAAAAATGAAAGATTTAAAGAAACTGGAAAGAAGATGTAGGTGCTGGTCTGCCATTACCAGTAGGTTAATTCTCTGTGAAATTCCTACATCTTCCCAGAGTTTAAATAATTTTTTATTTTTTAAGCTGTTTCCTGATTATTACAGCACACCAATTACTCACAGACCTATCCTCATTTTCTGCCAATTCTTTAATCTTTTTAGTTTCCTTTTTAGTCAAGACAACCTGTATTTTTTCCGAGTTTTTACCTAATACCATCTTAATACCTCCTACTCATTTAGAGTAACTATTTAAGCTTTTTGTTTTAATTATTTTCCATATTGCAAATAAGCACTGGACATTCACGCATAGGGTTTATATAGTACCCTACCTATCCTATATAGTAAGAGTGATTAACTCTTAATAACCATAAAAGGTGAAAGACAATGCAAAGCCCATATGACCAATATGAAGACCTTACCAAAACCTTAGAACTAATATATCAAGACATAGAACCATCAATAAAAGAAGTGCAGCCAAAACTTACCCAATATACCCCAAAACTTTACGGAACAAAGAAAACTTACTCACAGGATTGGCATATCTACCAAAAAGCATCTTCCCAAGAGAAACTAATGTTTTTCAGAATATTAAAAGATGCAGTTGATTACCTAATGATTGATTATGAATATAAAGGCAATGGAAGACCTCCAGCATATTATGGAGATATTTTAAAATCTTTATGTATCAAATCTTATCACAACTATTCTTCTTGGCGTTTAGAATCAGAATTAAAGATAGCAAGAGCAATGGGAATAATAGATGAAGTTTACAAAAGAACAACATTAATGAAATATATGCAAGATGAAAAAATAACACAACTTCTCCAGAAACTCTATAAACTTATAGCAGAACCAATATCCCACATTGAAATTTATTTTGCTGCTGATGCAACAGGGATTTCAAATGCCTATGGTAATACAAGATGGATAAAAATAAGGCATACCAAAGAAGAAGATAAGCACAGAAGAGAATATAGCAAATTACATATCATATCTGGCGTTAAAACCAATATTATCTGCTCGGCAAAGGTAACTAAAGGAACAGACCATGAAAGCCCTTATTTCAAGCCTTTATTGGATGATACCTGTAAAATATTTAATATTAAAGAGATAAGTGCTGATGCTGGTTATTTGAGCAAGGATAATGTTAAAGCTATCCATGAAATTAATGCTAAGCCATTCATAATGGGAAAAAAGAATGTTAATGTTCCTAATAAAAATTCCACTTCTGCTTGGGGAAAGATGCTTGGTTTATGGAAAAGGAATCAAATGTATTTTGCAGAACATTATCACAAGAGAAGCAATGTCGAGAGTACCTTTGGAGCTTTGAAAAGAAAGTTTGGAGATTTCTGTAGATGCAAAAAAGAGGAAAGCCAAGAGAATGAGATTTTATGTAGGATTGTTTGCTTTAATACTGCCATACTTTCAGAGTCTTTATTAAGCTTTGATTTGAAGCCTAAGTTTATAGACAGTTAATGGACAAAGCTTAATAAACAAAAGACTTAAATACAAGTTATAAAATAAAGTATATTAGTGTAGATTATTGTACATAAACTCCCCAGTTGTGAGATAGCATCAAACACTGGGTCTTTAAAATTGGTGACTAAATGAGACTTATACTACCTCTACTATTACTTCTTCTAATTCTAATAACTGGTTGCGAGGATATTATATCTTTACTTGAGACTGAAGAAGAGGATGTTACCAATGGCGATAATATAACAGAAGCAACAGTAGTAAATTTAACAAACTCAACAGAAGTTGATAACATAACCACAATAACAGTCATTGAAGAAAATATATTTCTACCGCCTTACAGATATAATCTTTCCATCTATGTTCTTGATGTTGATGGTCAGTCAGCAATTATCTTAAAAGGCAGCAAGTCATTGCTGATAGATTCTGGTGTAGAATCTGATGCAGAGACAATCCTGAAAAGGCTGAGGAACATAGGAGTAATGAATCTCGATTTTGCCATTGTATCAAATACAAATGAGGAGAATTTGGGAGGGATGCCATATATCATAATTCAGACCAGTCCCGCCATTATTTATGAGACAGGCATACCTTCCTCTTCCTCAAATTATATGCTTATGCAGGAACTGATAAACGCTTCCATCAATAAATCAACTAAAGTGGATAGTGACAAGCTGTTTCCCTTTGATAACACATTTGTAAAACTGATGGTTATTTATGATGATAGAAATGGTTTCTCTGATGATGATAATGATAATTCAATAGTCACTAAATTAACCTTTAAAGAAAACAAGTTCTTGTTCATGTCCAACTGCGGGTTTAATTGTTTAGAAAGGTTATCTAAAGAAGACATTAATTCGGATGTAATCATAATAGACGGAAGCTGTGATTCCACAACTTTAACATTCTTGCAAAAAGTTACCCCAGAAATTGCTATTGCCACTGGAGAGATTTGCGAGGAAACCAAGAACAGATTTAGGTTTTTAAATGTTCCTTTATACACATCCAAAGAGCATGGAGACATTAAGATAGAATCAGATGGAAGGAATTTTAACTTGAAATATTTGAAGGTGAGAGTAGAAGAATGAAAAACATAATCTTTGAATGCTGCAAGTGCAAAACAAAAGCCAAAAGCCCAGACTGGAATGGATGCAGTAAGAAGAAATGTAATGGTAATGAATTTCAAACAATCTTTTTAGAATGAAAATAGATGTTCGAAAAAGTAAATATAAGCTATCAATTGAAGATAATTGAGGTTTTGGAAGATGGGTTTAGAGCAGTATCCCCAGACGATAAAAGACTGATAAAAAACATAAGCATTGTAAAAGATACCAAAGCACTGAAAAACCATAGTTTCAGAAAAGAGGATATTGTTGATATTACTCTTGAACTTGTTGAAAAGAAAAGAGAAGACATTGCTGAACTGAATAAGGTAGAATATTATATTGGAATAAAGGAGATTACATCCAATGGTATGTTTACAAAGCCATATGACCCAGAACATAAATATGAAACCATACTATGGTATGAATCAAGGGGAATGATTACTTCAGAGGTCTTTGAAGAAGCGAATCGATTTGAAATTGGAGATTTGATTAAGGTAACAATAAGGAGGTCAAAATGAGAGGAATTTGTTTGAAATGCGAGAACACAATTAAAAGTGGAAAACTATATCTTGTTTATGATAAGGAACTGAAATCTATGATTCCTATTTGTGCTGAATGCAGAAATAAGTATTATGTTAAGGAGGATAAAAAATGAATAAAAAAATAATCGGTTGGGGAATAATAGGAATTAATAGTTTGGTGTTGTTAGGCAATTGGATAAGAATGTTAGTTAATACAGATATAGAATATGGTTTTAATTTTGGTTTGACTGTACTGATGATTTTTGTTTACATAATTGGTTTTACCCTAGTGTTTTCAAAAGAGAAAGAAGAATAAACAAAAATGGCATTAATAAGAAAACCAATTGGTATAGATAATGGAAAAGTGGTATACATTGAAGAGAAAGAAAATCCAATAATTGGTTTAATAGGAATGAAAAGACATGGAATGAGTTTAGCAAGACACAGAATGGATGATTTGATTTATCATAAATGGGGTAAAAAAGTAATAACCCTAACAGATAGAATAATAGATTGTGAGGATATGAAGGAATTTAAAGGTAAAAAATAAAAATGGCACTGATGAAATGCAAGCATAGTTATGCTACCCAAAGGTTGAAAGAGAATAAATTTAAGATTTACGCCAATAGCAGAAGAATATTGCAGTATCCATTCAAGGAAGATGGTCATTGGGATGTTCCTAAAGTAGAGACAAGGATACAGATAGGTCTGCCATTTCTGGTTGGGAATATTCACAAGACAAGGGTAATCACAGACTATGAAGATTTGATGAGAAGTGGGATGATGATTTCAAAAAGAAGCCCGAGGTTGCAGAGGTTTCCGGGGCAAAAGAGGGAATACTTCATCACTAAACTATCCCAGTTCAATCCCAATGTTCCCAATATAGGGCTTATCCCAGACAACCACTATATAGAAAGGAATCCAAGGACAAATGAATTCAAGCTAGTCGGTGATAATTCAGATGGCGTATGGTATAATCACCACCCAAGAATACATAGAGATTTCCAGACAAGAAGAAGCCCATTCGACCAGAGAGGAAGGGAAGGTTACTTTGATGCAATTAAAAAATATCTTCCGATGCAGGAAGAGGAAATAACATATTCAGACATAATTCCTGAAATTGTGCTTGGTATAACTGAAGATGGGAAGATAGTTTGCATTCAGGAGGAGAAGGAGAATCCCACAATAGGCATTCCCGGAAAAAAGCGTCATTGTAAAAGTATAATAAAACATAAGATATTAGATTGTACATATCATAAATGGAAAAAGAAATGTGTAGAACTCAATGATGTAATGATGGAGACTGATTCTTATTGTCAGACTTGGAAACCAATAAAAATATGGTCTAATCTGGATTTAATAAATGAAGTTTCTATCCCTTTACCTATGGTTTACTTGCATCCAAAAACAAGAACACTGAAGAATATGATTGCAAAAGATGAAACAGGTTTTGAGGTTTATTGGGATTATTGTGAGTTCATTCAAGACCTGAATAACATTATGAAAGGAAAAGAAGAGTGGAATCTGAAAGGAAGTGCAAAATATCTAAGAAATCTTTTATTTGATTCAGAGGGAGAATTTGCAAAAGATGGTTTATATTATTGTAAAAGTTATAAGGAACAGGAAGCAGTAGTATACAAGAAACTATATGAGAGTAAAGAAGATGAC
>SDBV01006314.1_pt1 | contig 16473 bp, 14 predicted proteins | sample 2277081 | NCBI WGS metagenome assembly SDBV01 (sample SAMN10402039, study PRJNA504765) | marine sediment metagenome | isolation source: marine sediment core GS10_PC15, 223 cmbsf | place: Arctic Ocean: Southern Knipovich Ridge | collected 2010
CTTATCGGGCAGTTCAGGCAATTCCTGTTCAATAATTCTCGTTATCAGGTGAAAACCTCTCGGAAAACCGGAGAGCGATATTTCCTTTTGATTGATCATAAATATGTATTTCAGTACAAAGTTATTGAATCATTTCAATATTGATTCTATTAAAAATTGTTAATAAGTGAATTGCAGGTTTAATATCTGAGCTATTTTTACCATTTTTGGACATTGAAAAAAAATCTCCTCATACTAATCACACTCTGTGTCGTCCTAATCCCTTCCAGCGCCCAGCGAAAGCGTGACGAAAAACTTATCCAGCTCTCAGGTGTTGTCAGGAACGAATTTCTTCAGCCCCTGCAGTTTGTTCATATCCTGATCATGAATCAATCGAGGGGGACCATCAGCGATACCAAGGGGATGTTCTCTTTCGTAGTCGAACCCTATGACACCATTGTGTTTTCAGCAGTAGGATACAAACGGACTGGAATTGTTGTCCCGGACACCCTTGAATCCTTTCATTTTCCTGTAGATATTGTAATGGAAGGGGATACAATCGAAATCAGGGAGGTTATAATCTTACCCTGGAAGACTTACCAGGAATTCAAGCAGGCGTTTATTGCACTTGAACTGCCGGACGATGATCTTGAACGCGCCTTTCATAATCTTGCCCTTATCCAGAGGCAGATCCATAATCCCGATGCTCCTCCAGATCCCGACGTGAATTATCAGTATCATCTGAGGGAACAGTTTAACGCCCGGTATACACAGGGACAAACACCCTATTATTCCATCTTTGACCCAATGAGGTGGGCTAAATTCTTCAATTACCTGGAGGAGGGAAAATTCAAGGATTCAAACAAAAACAGGTGACACAATTAAATGGGTAATAATAAGTTTATGTAGTATTGATCACCCGTTCTGATCCTATGAAACCAAGGCTGTTTTATATTCTTTTTCTGCTGTTACCTGCCCTTGCCCAGGCACAAGAAACCGCACATGTTTACGGAAAAGTCACAGGAACTGATCAGGCTCCAATCTTCCCTGCCAACATAGCAATACCCGGAACATCTTATGGAACTGTGACCGATGAAAACGGTAACTTTGAACTGGAGGTTCCGGCCGGGGAAGATATTGTAATTGTTTTCTCATTTATTGGATACAGGCAAATCAGGGTATCACGAAAACTTTCAGCTAACCAGAGAATTGAAATCAATCAGATCCTGGAACAGACCTCCCTGAATCTCGATGAGGTTACCGTAATGGAACAGTATGACAGGACGACCACTATAACAAGGATTGATATTAAAACGCTTGACATGCTTCCGAATGTATCGGGAAATATTGAAAGCATCCTTGCCACCCTGCCAGGTGTTTCCTCACAGAATGAATTAAGCTCACAATATTCGGTACGGGGAGGAAATTATGATGAGAATCTTGTTTATGTCAACGATATTGAGATACACAGACCATTCCTGATCCGCTCAAGCCAGCAGGAAGGAATGAGTTTTGTCAACCCTGACCTCGTATCCTCCATCGAATTTTCCGCAGGAGGATTTGAATCAAGCTATGGAGACAAGATGTCTTCCGTTCTGGATATTAATTACCGAAGACCATATGAATTCGGAGGATCAGCCAGCCTTAGTCTCCTGGGAGGTTCGCTTCACCTTGAAGGTGCTTCGAAAAACAGGAAATTTACCCATATATCCGGACTCCGGTACCGTACTACAAAATATTTGCTTGCCACACTGGAGACTAAGGGAGAGTACAATCCGGATTTTCTTGATTTTCAAACACTCTTGTTATACAGGCTGAATCCGAAATGGGAATTGAGTTTCCTTGGAAACATAGCCTTTAACCGGTTCCATTTTGTGCCGGAAACACGGAGTACTGATTTTGGAACCTACAGGAATCCATTGAACCTGGTGATATATTATGAGGGACAGGAAAAAGATAAATTCGATGCCTACACCGGTGCACTGACCCTGCAATACAGGCCAACCGATAATATGACCCTTAAACTGATCAGTTCTGCCTTTGCATCGGATGAACAGGAAAACTATGATATACTTGGAGAATATCTGATCAATGAGCTTGACAACAGGATTGGTTCAGAGACCTACGGTGACAGTATCCTTAATATTGGTGTCGGGGCCATGCAGGACCATGGAAGAAGTGATTTGAATGCATTCGTATATACTCTATCTCATCTTGGGACAAATTCAAGCGGAAACAACACATTGAAATGGGGAGCAATGTGGAGGCATGAAAGGATATTCGACCGGATTTCAGAATGGGAAGTTATCGATTCAACAGGTTATTTTGTGCCCTACGACGGCGAGGAGATAATTCTGTTCGACGCAACCAAATCAAAGAACCAGCTATTCAGTAACCGCATGAATGCCTTTATTCAGAATACATACATGATTGAAAAGGACAGTGTCAGGTATTTCCTGAATGCCGGTATCCGCGGATCCTACTGGGACATGAACAGGGAATTCTTTATTAGTCCCCGGGCAACCCTGTCCATAGAGCCAAACTGGAAAAGTGACGTTGTTTTCAGAATTGCAGCCGGTTATTATTATCAACCCCCGTTTTACAAGGAATTGCGATATCCCGACGGCTCCCTTAACAAATCTGTGAAAGCTCAAAGGTCCATTCATTTTGTTATTGGAGGGGATTTGGTTTTCAGTGCCTGGGACAGACCTTTTAAATTCACCACGGAGATCTATTATAAAAAACTTGACAACCTTATTCCCTACAAGCTTGATAATGTGCGTATTGAATATGCTGCGGAAAACATTGCAAAGGGATATGCTGTAGGACTCGATATGAAGATTTTCGGTGAATTTGTTCCGGGAGCTGCCTCCTGGATCAGCTTCAGTCTTATGAAAACGGAGGAAGATATAATAGGAGATTATTATTTCGATGATGAAGGGTATACTATCAGGCCAGGGTATTATCCCAGGCCCACTGATCAGCGGGTTATGGTAGGGATATATTTCAGGGATTATTTCCCCGGGAACCCGGATTACAAGGTTCACCTGAACCTGATATACGGCACAGGACTCCCTTTTAGTCCCCCGGGCATTGAACGCTATGATCTGATATTCCGTATGCCCGCCTACAAGAGGGTAGACATTGGCTTTTCAAAAGTACTCAAACGGGAATACAGCACCCTGAAGGAGGGTAATCCCTTTCGTCGTTTTAAAAGCATCTGGATCTCAGCGGAGATATTTAACCTGCTTGATGTGAAGAATACGGTCTCCTACAGGTGGATCAAAACAGTCTCCAGCCAGTCAGGTGTTCCCGGGGCATTTGCTGTTCCAAATTACCTTACCGGCAGACGCTTTAACCTCAAGCTAACAGCAAATTTCTAAGCCCGGATCAATTAAAATCACCCGTCAGGTAAAAATTGTCTGCTTCCTTCATTTATGAACGGGAACTTTGATTATTTTTGCAGAAATCATATAAAGGTATATGCTATGAGGACTCAGGATTACATCGCACGTGAAGACAAGTTTGGTGCACACAATTATCATCCCCTACCCGTGGTTCTTGACCGTGGTGAAGGCGTCTATGTCTGGGATGTGGAAGGAAAAAAATATTTCGATTTCCTTTCGGCTTATTCAGCTGTGAATCAGGGACATTGCCATCCCAAGATCATCTCGGCCATGACTGAGCAGGCAGAAAAACTTACCCTGACCTCAAGGGCTTTTTATACCTCTGTCCTCGGTGAATACGAAGAATACGTTAGCAAATTTTTCGGATATGATAAGGTATTGCCGATGAATTCAGGAGCAGAAGGCGATGAGACAGCTCTTAAACTTTGCAGAAAATGGGCCTACACGAAAAAGGGTGTGCCGGAGAATGAAGCCAAAATCATCGTATGTGAAGGCAATTTCCACGGCCGTACCATTACAATTATTTCAATGTCAACCGATCCGGACAGCTACAAGGGTTTTGGTCCTTATACCCCTGGTTTTATAACCATCCCGTATGACGATTTGGAAGCCCTTGAAAGGGAACTCCAGGACCCGAATGTTGCAGGTTTCCTTGTTGAGCCCATACAGGGTGAAGCGGGTGTTTATGTTCCATCTGAGGGATATCTTTCCAAAGCATTCGAGCTCTGCAGGGAAAATAATGTACTATTCATTGCCGATGAAGTACAGACCGGCTTAGCCCGTACCGGAAAGCTTCTGGCATGTGACCATGAAAATGTAAGGCCGGATATCCTTATCCTGGGAAAAGCATTATCAGGAGGAGCTTATCCTGTATCAGCAGTTCTGGCAGATGATGATATCATGCTTTGCATCAAACCGGGAGAACATGGATCTACTTACGGTGGCAACCCTGTCGCCTGCAAGGTAGCCATTGCCGCTCTTGACGTTATCCGGGAGGAAAAGCTTGCTGAGAATGCTGAAAATCTTGGGGAGTATTTCCGGGATGAACTCGGTAAGATTAATTCTGAAATGGTCGAAACCATAAGGGGCAAAGGATTACTCAATGCCATAGTAATAAGGCCAAAAGGGGGTAAAACTGCCTGGGATGTTTGCGTGGCCATGAAGGAAAACGGGATGCTGGCAAAACCTACGCACGAGCATATTATCCGCTTTGCTCCTCCCCTGGTAATTACAAAAGAACAGATCGACGAATCCGTTGAGATCATAAAAAAGACATTGGCTGAATTTGAATAAATTGGTCCGGCAGGATCATCTGAGCCAGAAGGATTTTAAGCTTCTTCAGGATTATCCTTATATTAGACCTTGACATCTTTGCCGGTCTGTTATGAAGATAGTAAAGTCACTCCTGCCACTGGCAGTATTTCTTACGGTCCTTTGCATGGGAGGAATGCTTGCATGCCAGAACCTGAACAAGGAAGATCTTTTCGGAATTCAATGCGATACTACAAGTGTTAGCTATTCCGCTGACATTGAACCAATCCTGCAATCCAACTGCCTTCATTGCCATTACGATGGAACACCCGTTGCACCTTTCAGTCTTCAGGGGTTCAAGAATGTATTAATAAGGGTTAATACAGGCGAACTGGAAGGAGCGGTAAATCATCTGCCGGGTTCACCCCAGATGCCAAGAGACGGTCCCAAATTACCTGAATGCGAGCTTTCCTTGATCAATAAATGGATCCGGGAAGGTGCACCAAATAACTAAAGTCATGCTCAGAAAAACGTTACATACCGGGTTCCTGGTTTTTCTAGTCTGCGGTACGCTACAATCACAGTCAGTGGAAGATATCCTGAATCAAAAACTTCAGGAGGAAACCAGACCGGAGTACACTCTGGCCACATTCAAGGCTGGCCGCATAATCAACGGTCACAGTGCTGAAACCACAGAGAAAGGAGACCTTCTTTTTATCATCGGACACAGGTTCGGAACCCTGAACAGCGGATTTTATAATTTCTTCGGACTCGATGATGCCACGACCCGGCTGGGACTGGATTATGGTATAACAGACCGCATAAATGCCGGTATTGGCAGGTCTACCTACCAGAAAACATGGGACGGATTCATGAAATACAAGATCCTCAGGCAGGGTACCGGTCCCTCAACCTACCCCATCACACTCACTCTTGTCATTGGTGCAGATCTTCTTACCTATAAGGACCCGGCTTCCGAAATCAAGTACACTTTTGTCAATCGTTTAAGCTATGTTACCCAATTGCTTGCTGCAAGGAAATTCGGTCCCCGGTTCAGCCTGCAGTTAAGTCCGACCTTCATACACAAAAACCTTGTTCAGCGCAGGATAGACCAGAACAATATCTTTGCCATGGGTTCCGGGGCCAGGTTCAAACTGAGTAACCGGGTAAGCCTGAATGCAGAGTACTACTACCTGCTTCCTGGCCAGACAGCAACAGATTACATGAATTCATTCAGCCTTGGGGTAGACCTTGAAACCGGGGGACATGTATTCCAGCTTCATCTGACCAATTCCAGGTCAATGATCGAGAGGGGTTTCATTTCTGAGACATCGGGGAATTGGCTGGACGGAGATATACATTTCGGATTTAATATTACCCGGAATTTTGGTTTACAGAAATACCGCTGAGTCTTAAAAATATCCTAAATAACTCCACTCCCGTCAAGGTAATGCAGAAAAAGCATATATTTGAGATTATGCAAAGGCTCGCATTAATATTTATTTTTATATTCCCTCTCATTATTCATACGAGCCATGCCCAACAGGAGGAACTTTTTTATACCAGTTCAGGCAAGATCAGCTTCACCTCAGATGCTCCCCTGGAGGTTATCAAAGCAGGTTCTGATGAATTATCCGGTATATTGAACCTGACTGACCGTTCCTTTTCTTTTTCAATTCCAATGAGCAGCTTCCAGGGATTCAACTCGTCCCTGCAACGAACACACTTCAACGAAAACTACCTTGAAACAGAAAAATACCCTAAATCCACCTTCAATGGAAAAATCATTGAAGAAGTGGATTTTAAATCTCCCGGCACCCTGAAAATCAGGGCCAAGGGAAAACTTCACATACATGGATTTGAACAGGACAGGATAATCCGTTGTACCATTAAAATTGGTCCCGGCGTTATAAATGTTGATGCGGAGTTTAATGTGCCCCTTGAAGATCATGACATAGCAATTCCAAGTATTGTACAACAAAAGATCGCAGAATTTATAGATGTCAGAATCCAATTCACTATGCGGGAAATGAACTAATTCCAACCAGGCTTGTATCTCCGTAGACACATATTCATGCTTATACTGATCATCGTCTCGATGTTTTCTCAGGCGCATGCTCAAACCCCTTATTTTATCCATCATAAGGTCCTCAAAGGAAAACGGGGATACCTGAGCCAGGCTATTTTCCAGGACCACCTGGGATTTGTCTGGTTTGGAACAACGGACGGATTAATCCTGTATGATGGTACAGACTACATTCAGTTTACAGAGGCAGACGGAATGGCAGGAACAAGTGTAACAGCCATATGCGAGGATTCCGTTGGAAGTTTCTGGATCGGCCACGGAAATGGCCGTATCAGCAGGATGATCGGCCGGAAGTTTACAGAATTTATGCCAGACGAGGGACTGGGGGATGTAACCATAACAGATCTGGAGGTTGATGAGAAGAACCGGGTATGGTTCTCAACCCTTGGTGAAGGGGTGTACTATTACTCAGACAACAGATTATATAACCTGAATACCGACGATGGACTTGCGGATAACTATGCCTACTCCATTGCCATACTTGGAGAGGAAGTATGTATTGGTACCGATTATGGAATAAGCATCTACAATGCTGCAGAGAAGACATTCGATCACATCTCAATGAGTGATGGAATACCCGATAATATAGTAAAGAAGGTCCTCTATGATGAGAATGAAATCCTCTGGGTGGGAACCGATGAAGCCGGTATATTCTCCATTGAAATGAGGTCAGGAAAGATATCAATAATTGATGGCTGGAATTTTGGTTCCATTAATGATTTTGTGGTAGATGGACAGGATATCTGGATCAGTACCGATCGTTCAGGAGTAGTGGAGCTAATTGTAGATGATGATGGAATTCATAGATATAACCATATAACAAAGAAGCACGGTCTTATGTCAGACCGCACAAATTCGATTTTTATTGACCGGGAGAAGAACCTCTGGATCGGTACCAGAGATGAGGTTACCCAGAGTGTAACCTCCGTTTTTGAGTTCCTGGATGATCGTCACGGTCTGCCATCCCGGATGATGGTTTACGATTTCCTTATCGATGAAAATGAGTTTTACTGGGTTTGCAGCGACCAGGGCTTTTTCAAGCTTTCGGAATCTGAGGATGGCGGATTCAGGATTGATAATCTCTTTGAGGGAACCCCGCTTGAGAATATTACTTTCATATCCCTTTACGAAGACTATCAGAACTATTTATGGGCGGGAACCTATGATCATGGAGTTTTCAGGATTGACCCTGCCACCCTTAGCTACAGGCAATACAATGTAGAAAACGGATTGTGTGACAACAATGTGATATCAATCACAGCAAACGAACAACATATCCTTTTCTCCACACTTGGAGGCGGAGTCTCCATGTGTGATATCAACGCCGATCAAATTACATTCAGGAACCTGACAAAAACATTTCCCGAAATAGCCAATTATGTTTATGGAACCCTGATCGATTCAGAAGATCGGATCTGGTTTGCACAGGATGCTGACCGTCTGAGCTATTTTCTAAATGACAGCATTTACTCTTTCGGTCCGAAAGACAGCCTGTACATCAGTACGATTTACTCTCTGATTGAAGATTCCCAGAAGAATATTTGGTTTACTACTGCAAGTGAGGGACTTTATTGTTATGATGGTGAGGATTTTATAAATTACAATGAAAATACCGGACTGGCATCAGATGAAATCCAGAGTATCGCAAATGACCCTTATGGGAACCTGGTTATTGTGTCAAACGAGGGCATAGATATCTTTAATCCTGTAAACAAAAAGTTTTATCATTTCGGGGATAACTATGGAACCTCATACAGGGATCCTCAGTTGAATTCAATATACCAGCACAGCAATGGTGAGATATGGATAGGTACGGGAAACGGACTGATCAAGTACAAGCCACATGTCCTATTCAGGGATTCCATCCAACCGCTGCTATTCCTTACAGATATCGAATTACTTTCCCAGCCAATAAAATACGGCAGGGATCGTTTTTCATATAAGCAGAATCATTTCACATTCAGGTTTACCGGTATCTGGTATCAGGATCCGGACCGGATCAGGTATCGATCCAAGCTTGAAGGGTGGGATCTGGAATGGAGCAGTCCGACCCCAACAAGAGACCGCACCTACTCAAAGCTCCCACAAGGCGACTATCATTTCAGAGTAGAGGTTTCACTTGATAATTCGATATGGACGAGCTCCGCTGATTCAAGTTACAGCATCACTATCCGTCCTCCTTTCTGGAGAACCTGGTGGTTTATTTCTACAAGTATTATTGCCATCCTTCTTGGCATCCTTACAGTTTTCAGGATCAGGCTGGCTACACTTCGCAGGCAGAAAGAGGAACTTGAGAGTGAGGTAGAAAAGGCAACTCAGGAGATCCTTAATAAAAATGCCATCCTTGAAAACCAGAAGAATGAGATCCAGGCACAGCGTGACCTTGTGATGGATCAACACGATCAGATAGCCAGACAACAGGAAGAGCTTCAATCCAGCATCCGCTATGCACACAGGATCCAGACTGCAGTCCGGACTCCAATGCATATTATACAACAACTTCTTCCTGAATGTTTTATCCTTGACAAGCCCAGGGATATCGTAAGCGGTGATTTCTACTGGGTGGCTGAGAAAGATGACCACGTCTTCATAGCTGTAGCCGATAGTACCGGTCATGGTGTTCCAGGTGCCTTTATGAGTATGCTGGGTGTTTCCGGATTCAACGAGATCCTCTCCTCTTCGGATTGCGGACTCAAATCTGATGGATTTCTGAACAGACTCAGGGATCATGTAAAAAAAGCCCTTCATCATACGGGACAAGAAGGGGATGCCATGGATGGTATGGATGTATCCCTGGTCATTCTGGATAAAAAGAATATGAAAATATCATTTACCGGAGCAAATAATCCCCTATACATTATTCGGGATGAAGAACTTATAGAATATAAAGGGGACAAAAGACCAATCGGCTGGCATACAATGGACAAGGAACCATTTACAGAAAATGTTATTGATATACGAAAAGGTGACTGCATATATTTGTTCTCCGACGGGTATGCTGATCAGTTTGGCGGGAAAGACGGGAAAAAATTCATGTATAAACGGTTCAAGGAACTTCTTGTCAGCATCCATCGGAAAAAAATGAAAGAGCAAATGAGTATACTGGACCGGACCTTGGTGGACTGGACCGGTGACCAGGAGCAAATCGATGATGTAATGGTAGTAGGTATCTGCCTTTAATGTCTTTCTTCAAGGATCCTGGTAACATCCTCAAGTTCATATCCCCTGTCGACCAGCAAAATCATCATATGAAACAGAAGATCTGCAGCCTCGTTCAGAAACAGACTGTCATCATCATCTTTTGCCTCAATAACCAGCTCGATAGCCTCTTCTCCAAGTTTCTTGGCAATCCTGTTTACACCGGCCTTAAACAACTTTGATGTATATGACCCCTCCGGGAGTTCTTTTTTCCTTGTCTTCAGCAGATTCTGAAGCTTTGTTAGAAAAGAAAGTCCGGGCCCGGATGCTTCTCCAAAACATGTTCTTTCGCCTGTATGGCACACCGGTCCCACAGGTTCAACCCTTATCAGCAGGGTATCATGGTCACAATCCTCAGTTATTTCGACGACATTCAGAAAATTACCACTCTCCTCGCCTTTGGTCCATAATCTTTCTTTGGTCCTGGAATAGAAACACACCTTTCCTTCAGCAATGGTTTTATCATAAGATTCCTGGTTCACAAAACCAAGCATCAGCACTTCGTTGGTATCCGAATCCTGGATAATGGCGGGTAGTATCCCTCCTAATTTTTCAAAGTTCAAAGCCATATTATTAAGCGTTTATCGTATTGGTATATTATGTTCTTTCAGGTGATCTTTCAGGTCACTTATTCCGATCTCACGAAAATGAAAAACTGAGGCAGCCAGCGCGGCATCTGCCTTTCCGCTTGTAAAAACATCTACAAAATGGTTCATCTTGCCCGCACCTCCTGATGCGATCACCGGAATGCCCAGTTCCTCTGAAACCTTTCCGGTAGCCTGATTGGCATAACCATTCTTGGTGCCATCGTGGTTCATGGATGTAAACATAATCTCTCCTGCTCCCCTATCCTCAGCCTCCCTGGCCCATTCAAATAATTTTCTTCGGGTCCGTATCCTGCCTCCGTTCACATATACAAACCAGTCCCCTTGCTCAAAACATGCATCAATTGCCACAACAACGAACTGGCTACCATATGAACCTGCAATCCTGCTGATGAGCTCCGGATCCTTTACTGCTGCTGAATTAACGGTTACCTTATCCGCTCCCGCTGAAAGAAGTGGATCTACGTCTTTAATATCCCGTATGCCCCCGCCTACGGTAAAGGGAATATTCACATTCGCTGCAATCCGTCGTACAAGATCAGCAAACAGGTTTCTTCCTTCATGTGTTGCTGTTATGTCAAGATAGACAAGTTCATCGGCTCCGGCCCTCGCATATTCAGCTCCCATTTCAACGGGATCTCCAACCTCCCTGATATCCAGAAAATTTATTCCTTTCACCGTTTGTCCGTCTCGAATATCGAGACAGGGTATGATTCTTTTAGCCAACATATCAGCTTGATTTCAAAAAGTTTACAATATCATCCTCTGTAATTCTCCCTTCATAATAGGCCTTCCCGAATATTACCCCATTTATACCTATCTCCTCAAGATCTAAAATATCCTGCATGCCGGAAACTCCACCACTGGCGATTAGCTTCATTTCAGGGAAACTTTTCCTCAGCTCCCTGTAAAGATCCATCGAGGGACCTTCAAGCATTCCGTCTGTAGCTATATCTGTACAGATTACCTTCTGTATCCCGGTGGCCAAATAATTTTGAATGAATTGCAGGACTCCCAGGGATGTATCCTCCTGCCATCCATGTATGGATATCAACCCCTGCCGAACATCTGCTCCAAGAATTATGGTATCGGGTCCATATTCCCGGATCCAGTCCCCGACCAGGCCCGGATCCTTAACTGCGATACTGCCGGCAGTGACCATGCCAGCCCCTGCATCCAGTACCTGCCGGATATCCTCATTGGTCTTTACGCCTCCTCCAAAATCTACCTCGAGAGAAGTTTGTTCTGCAATTTTCTCAAGAATACCGAGGTTAATTACATGTCCCACCCTTGCCCCGTCCAGATCCACCAGGTGCAGTCGTTTGAGCCCCATAGCTTCAAACTCTTTGGCAATCTCCTCCGGCCTGCTGGAATACACCTTCTTCTGATCGTATTTTCCCTGGGTAAGCCGAACGCAATTACCGTCAATAATATCTATGGCGGGTATCAGTTCAATCATAGCTCTAAAAAACTTTGTAAAATTATTTCTCCCACAGATCCGCTCTTTTCAGGATGGAACTGTGTGGCATAAAAATTATCTCTTTCCAGTGCCGCACTGAACGGAATTATATAATCTGCAATTGCACTTGTATGATTTCCTACAGGGGCATAGTAGCTGTGGACAAAATAGGCGTATCTGCCTTCCAGATTCCCAGGAATGAGTCTTCCCTTGATATTACTGAGACTATTCCATCCCATATGGGGTACCTTAAGCCGGGGCTCAAACTTTTTTGCCGTCAGATCAAATATCCCAATGCAATCGGTTGCACCCTCTTCAGAAGCAGCACACATCAGCTGGAGTCCTAGGCATATTCCCAGCACGGGTTGTTCAAATCCACGGATAAGCTCATCCAGTCCCCTCTCCTTTAAATATTCCATAGTGGTACTTGCCTCACCAACTCCCGGAAATATTACTTTATCTGCAGCCTGAAGCTCTTTATGATTATCTGTTATGCTGGCATCAACACCCAGGCGTTTCAGTGCGAAATCAACCGAGCGTATATTACCTGCGTTGTATTTTACAATGGCAACTTTCATCCTCTTTTATAATTTTCCCTTGGTAGAAGGGACATCTGTTTTCCAGGGATCCCTTCGAACTGCCTGTTGAAGTGCTTTGGCAAATCCCTTAAAAATAGCTTCTGCTTTATGGTGTTCATTTTTTCCCCGAACCTCAATATTCAGATTACATCGTGCCGTATCTGTAAAAGATTTAAAGAAATGCTCAAACATCTCAGTAGGCATATCCCCTATCATTTCCCGGCTGAACCCTACATTCCATTCAAGCCAGTTACGGCCTCCGAAATCAAGGGCAATCGTTGCCAGGGAATCATCCATTGGCAATACAAACCCATACCGCTCAAGGCCTTTGCGTTCTCCAAGCGCATTACTGAATGCCTCACCAAGGGCGAGAGCCGTGTCTTCAACGGTATGATGTTCATCCACCTCGAGGTCACCACTAACCTTGATGGACAGATCCATTCCACCGTGCCTGGATATCTGTTCGAGCATATGGTCAAAAAAACCAATGCCGGTTGAAACTTCACACATTCCGGTTCCGTCAAGGCTCAGGTCAATCTCTATTACCGTCTCAGAGGTCTTTCTAAGGACCCTGGATCGTCGATCGCTACGAAGGAGGAAGTTGTATATGTCTGCCCATTCAGGGGCTATCAGGCCGCAATTGTCCCTTAATCCCTCTTTTGTCAACTCCTTTTCCAGTTCTTCGGGTCCCAGGAGTATACCACCGGCTCCAAGATTTCTGGCAAGCTCTATATCTGTAAGCCTGTCACCTATAACCCATGAATTCTCCAGGTCATAGTCTCCTTCAATATAGGATTTCAGCATACCGGTTGCCGGTTTTCGTGTGGGCAGGTTGTCTTCAGGCATGGAAGAATCAATATGGATGGCATCAAATACAATCCCTTCGTTTTTTAAGGCTGTAAGGATTTTATCCTGCACCTGCCGGAATGCTGGTTCGGGATACTGCTCCCTTCCCATACCATCCTGGTTTGAAACCATGACAAGCTCATAATCAGTATTTTGCCTGATAAAATACAGAAAACGAAACACACCGGGAAGAAATTCAAGTTTTTCAAGTGAATCTACCTGGTAGTCCACCGGCGGTTCAACAACCAGTGTTCCATCCCGGTCTATAAACAATGCCCTTTTCATATCAATATGATTTCAATAATTCGATTAATCTGTTATTCTCGTCTTTTGTTCCGACCGTTATCCTGAGGCAACCATTGCAATGTGTCTCGCGTGACCGGTTCCTGACGATGACACCTCCACCAGCAAGAGAATCGTACAATGTGTCAGGATTTTCTACTTCGACCAGCAGAAAATTTGCATTGGAAGGATGCACCTTAAGTACGATCCTTAGTGCCTTCAATTCCTTTTCCAACCGATGCCTTTCTGAAAGTAACAATTCCACCCATTCCTGTTTCTGTGCTTCATTGTCAATCAATTCCAGAGCTTTATCCTGTGTAAGCATATTCACATTATAGGGGTATTTTACCCGGCCCATCAGGTTGATCAGGAAGGGGTTCCCCAGCGCCATGCCCAGACGTATCCCCGCGCCCGCCCATGCTTTGGAGAGTGTTCGCAGTATCACCAGGTTTGTGAACTTCCCGAGAAGGGAAATGAGTCCCTCTCCGCCCGCAAAATCAATATAGGCCTCATCAACAACAACAATTCCTTCGAATCCTTCCAGAATCTTTATGATCTCGGACTGATCAAGCAGATTGGATGTCGGGTTATTTGGTGAGCATAAAAAGACCATTTTCGTAGCAGGTCCTGCCTTATCCAGGATTCGACCTGCGTTCAATGAAAAGTCAGGATCAAGCTCTGCAAAATCCACTGCAACATCATTGATATCCGCACATACCCTGTACATTCCGTAACTTGGATCCATAATAATAACCCGGTCTGTACCGGGATTGCAGAACACACGGAAAAGGAGATCAATTGCCTCATCACTGCCATTACCAATGAACAGTTGTTCAGTTAATAATCCAAGCATAGAGGACAACTTCTCTTTCAGAAGTTTTTGTCCCGGATCCGGGTAGCGGTTATAGGGGCTGTTAAAGGGACTTTCGTTTGCATCCATAAGAATAGCATCTTTCCCTGTGTACTCATCCCGGGCGGATGAGTATGGAATCAGTTCAAGAATATTATTTCTTACAAGTACCTTTAGGTCTGTCATTTACTTCTTATTATTTGAAATTTTACTTAACCTTAGTTTAACTGCCATGCTATGTCCTTCCAGTTCCTCTTCAGCAGCCATTGTCATAATTGACGGTCCAAGGTTTTGCAATCCTTCCTTACTGATTTCCTGAAAACTTATCTTCTTCTGAAAATCCGTAAGTCCAAGTCCACTGTAAACCCTCGCATACCCTCCTGTAGGAAGGGTATGGTTGGTCCCGCTTGCATAATCACCTGCAGATTCAGGGGTATAGGGACCCATAAAGACTGATCCTGCATTTAATATACGGATACCTACATCACCGTAGTCCCTGCATGAAATGATCAGGTGTTCGGGTGCATATTCATTGATCATGTCTATGGCCTCATCAATACTTCTCAAAACGACTATACGGCTGTTTAAGAGTGACTGTTCTGCCATCTTTTTCCGGGGCAGCACTTTGAGCTGTTTTGCCAGCTCAGCTTTTACCTTCTCTATCAGCCCTGCATCCGTACTAACGAGTAGAACCTGGCTATCGGTCCCGTGTTCCGCCTGTGAGAGAAGATCAGCCGCCACAAATGCGGGATCCGCAGTCTCATCGGCCATTACGGCAACTTCTGAGGGACCGGCAGGCAGGTCGATCGCTATATTCTCAAGGCTTACCATTTGTTTCGCAACAGTTACATACTTGTTGCCGGGACCAAATATCTTATCAACCCTGGGAATACTTTCCGTACCATATGCCATGGCAGCAATTGCCTGGGCTCCTCCAATCCGAAAAATCTTTTCAATGCCCAGGATCCGGGCACAGTACAGAATTGCAGGATGTACCTTACCATCAGCGCCTGGTGGGGTACAAAGTACAACCTCAGTGCATCCTGCAAGCATCGCCGGTATACCCAGCATCAGAACCGTTGAAAAAAGCGGAGCCGTTCCACCCGGTATATACAATCCAACTTTCTCCACAGGAACGGTACGTGTCCAGCACTTCACTCCATCGGTAGTGGTGATAAGACTGTCGTCTACCTGCTGTGCTTCATGGAATTTCTCAATGTTCTGCCTGGCCGTGGAAATCGCTTTCTTAAGTTCCGGGGATACTGCAGCTTCAGCTTGAAGCATTTCTTCATCCAATACCTGCAGATCTGTTAATTCAATACCGTCAAAACGCCTCGTAAGCTCAAACAGTGATTTATCACCTCCTGATTTCACTTGCTTCAGCAGATCTGATACAGTGTCGCGGAGCCCGGAATGATCTACAGCCGGCCTGGCCAAGATCTCCTGCCAGCTATCTCTGGATGGGTTGATGAAAATTTTCATTTCTCGATTAGTTTATCATATCAGGTTATCATTTTTTCAATCGGGATGACCAGAATTCCCTGGGCCCCGAGATCACGGAGGCGATCAATTATCTCCCAGAATTCATTTTCATTCAATACAGAATGTACAGAGCTCCAGCCCTCTTCCGCCAGAGGCATAATCGTGGGACTCTTCATCCCCGGAATCACATTGATAATCTCATCCAGCCTGTCATTTGGCGCATTCAGCAGAATATATTTATTGTCCCTCGACTTACGAACGGCCCGTATCCTGAATAAGAGTTTGTCCAGTATCTCCCTTTTTACGGGATCCAGATTGGGCCGGGCCACCAGGACAGCCTCAGATTTCAATACAACCTCAACCTCCTTAAGTCCATTGCTGACAAGGGTGCTACCCGTACTCACAATATCAAAAATTGCATCCGCCAGTCCGATCCCCGGTGCTATCTCC
>SDBV01006315.1_pt1 | contig 16468 bp, 14 predicted proteins | sample 2277081 | NCBI WGS metagenome assembly SDBV01 (sample SAMN10402039, study PRJNA504765) | marine sediment metagenome | isolation source: marine sediment core GS10_PC15, 223 cmbsf | place: Arctic Ocean: Southern Knipovich Ridge | collected 2010
GCAGGGGTTTGATTAATCAAATCCCTGCACCGATATATAAAAACCTAACCTTATTTATTGACAATATATTCGATACTTACCGGCTCAATCAATGTCAGAACCATGATTTTCATGATTATTGGATTACCATGATTCAATATAGTCAAGTAAATCCTTGAAATTTCATGACGCCTGGTTCTGATTTTTTAGAATATATTCATATTTGTAAATAATCCGGGTAAATACCTTAAATCTGTGTTCATCTGTGTTCATCTGTGGTAAAAAATTTTGTTACAGCCCCAGCTTCCCTTCGAGCACTGTTGCAGCGACAATTACCGCTCCGAGTGCTGTAGAATATGGCGGTGAGTATGCGAGGTCGATGTTTGTGAGGCCGGGAATGGAAATATTCCCGGTGAGTGCCGCTGCGACTGTGTCGATTACTTTGTCTACCGATGTATCCCCTACTGCCTGTGCGCCGAGGAGTTTTTTGCTTCCGCTGTCCGCGGTAAGTTTCAGTGTGACTCTGCCTTTTCCCGGATAGTAGCCGGCATTTGTCGCTGTGGTAATTGTTGCGGAAACGGGGCTGAAACCGGCATCCGCCGCTTCTTTTTCCGTGAGTCCCGTTCGGCCTGCGGCAATATCGAATACCTTCACTATGGAAGTGCCCGCGACACCATCGAAAGTTTTCCTGCCGCCCGCGATATTGGCTCCGGCAACACGGCCCTGCTTGTTTGCAGTGGAGCCAAGCGGATACCAGCAGGGTTTGCCGCTGACAATATTCACGGATTCGACACAATCACCGGCGGCATAAATATTTTTTACCGAAGTTTCCATGCCACGGTCAACCTTTATTGCGCCGGTCGGGCCTGTTGCGATACGTGCTTCCCGTGCAAGCTTCACATTCGGTTTCACACCCGCTGCGATAATCGCCATCCCGCACTCATGTTCCCGACCGCCTGCTGTGACAGAAGATACGAATCCATCCCCGGATATATTGAATCTTTCAACCTTGGTTCCGGTAAGTACCCGTACACCTTTTGATTCAACATGTTTCAGGATATCCCCGCTCATATCCGGGTCAAAAAATCTAGGGAGCAACTGATTTTCAATCTCGAAAATAGTGCATGAAATCCCTCTGAGTGAAAGGTTTTCGGCAGCTTCTATACCGATATATCCGCCCCCGACGATGCAGGCGCTGCGTACTGAATGGTCCTTAATATGGTTACGGCTGTTATCGGCATCAGGTATGGAATGCAGGGTGAATATACCCTGGGATTCGACACCCTCTATCGGGGGAATTACAGCATGAGCGCCGGTAGCGATGAGCAGCCTGTCGTAAGGCATGGTAAGAATTTCGCCTGAAACCAGATTTGACACTTTTACCGTTTTGTCATAGGTGCTGATTCTCTCTGCCCTGTGCTCGAGTAATACCTGTATATTTTGTTTCTCACGGAAGGCCTCCGGTGAACGTGCAAACAGCTTGTCCCTGCTTACAACAACATCCCCCAGATAGTAAGCCAGACCACAGCCGGCATATGATATGTATTCCTCGTCGGTTATGATTGTTATTTTCATCGAAGGATCATCGCGCCGTGCCTTGGAAGCGGCTTTGGTTCCTGCCGCAACACCACCAATCACAAGAAGCTTTAAAGGTCTCTTCAAAAAAAACCTGCCTTATTAAAAAAAGAACTCCCGGCTGAATCATCTCGACACATGAGTAATCAGCCGGTGCATTTATATAGCAGCGATCATGAATCCCATAACAGCGCCATAAATGGAGGAAATCCATGGATTAGAAGTTATCGGGCATGCGCCGCCTGCACATCCGATAAATTTAAAGTATGCAAAACCGATGGCTGCACCGATCAAAGGACCGAGTATCATTCGTACCATTATACACCCTTTTGCAGTACTTTGTCAAGTTCAGATTGCAGCGATTCGGCAGAATTCACACCGACCACCCTGCTTACTTCCTGACCGCCCTTGAAAAATATAAGCGATGGTATACCCATTATTGAATATCTGGACGGAGTAGAAGAGTTCTGGTCGGTATTAAGCTTCAAAAAATTGACTCTGTCCGAATTTTTCCCGGCCACTTCGTCAAGGATGGGTCCCATCATCTTGCATGGCCCGCACCAGGGCGCCCAGAAATCCACAACAGCCGGTTTCTCGGAATTAATAACTTCTGTTTCAAAAGTCCGGTCAGTAATTTCCAATACATTACTCATTGCATCCTCCATGTTAAATTATAGATAAAAAAATACAAAAATACTATTATATTCAATTTACAATAACAATATAGCTATTATACTATTATTTGTCAAGTATTTTCCTTCGGGAAAAAACACCGTAAAATCAGATATATGTAATAAAAATATCTGAACCGCTGATGGGTGTAATTGAATGATTACGCTTAAATGAACTACCCCGACGCAAGCATCGGTGAATTCTTTAGATAAAAAAAGTGTGCTTCATCTCTTTTCAATCATAAATATAAGCGTCATATAGTGATGGTGGTTTCTCATGAGTAACTTGACATTATTAAATATTTTATGTACACTTATCGCAGGAATATATTCCATCGGGATGTAAAACCATAAAGGAATTTAAGAGGGTGGTGAAAAAGTCCTTTTTCACGCACCCCTTTTTGAAATATATGACCGTGTCGCTGTCAAGGGCATGTAAATCAGCCCTGCGCACTGACCCTTGACAGCTTAAATCTTAAAACCGATAGTTTTTCACAGGACTTTTAATGAAGCGTGTAATAATTGTATCCTATCATTTTCCCCCTTACGGGGGCAAGGCAGTTCAACGGGCTTCCAAGCTGGCGAAATATCTTCCTGACTATGGCTTTCAGCCGGTCGTATTTACAATGCCGCTCACCGAATCCGGGGTGATGATGGACAGGACGCTTCTGGTTGAGCTTCCATCCTGTGTCGAGATACACCGTCCGCGATATCGGGATTTGTGGAAACTCGTTCCCTATGATATTCGGAAATACCTGTATAATCCTCTCCCGGATAAATACCGCGGATGGGTAAACGCTGTAGAAAGCGACCTGATAGAGCTGATAAAAAAAACCGGCGCCTGCGCTCTTGTAAGCACATCGCCTACCCATTCGACACAGCTTCTCGGGCTTGCCGCGAAGGAAACGACCGGTATCCCCTGGATTGCCGATTTCAGGGATCAATGGACCGGACATCCGGATTTCACGGGGAGAAAAAATCCTGAGCCAATATTTAAAATGGAACGCAGGGTACTCGAGAAATCGGATATTATTGTTACAGCGGCTCCATGCGCAAAAAGAGATTTTCAAAAAAAGGTTTCCGGCGAGAAAATCCGGGTAATAGAGAATGGATACGATGAGGATGATTTTCAACTCATCGACCGGTCTCAACCGCATAATCACAGGGAACTCCGTATCGGTTATAATGGAACTGTCAGATCGATTGAGGATCCTACAACACTTCTGGAAACAATTTCTGATCTTTTTAATGAAGGTTTATTTGATAAGAATGCAATTCAGCTAACGTTTACCTGTAATGCGAAGGGTAATAAAATTTTCAATCCTTTCACCGGCCTGATGAATGCAGGTTTATTAAATGTTTATGATTTTCTTCCTCATAATGAGAGTTTAGCCCGCATGGCTGAAATGGATATTTCTCTTCTTCTTTTGACAAAAGGGCGTGATATTTATCCTGCAAAAGTTTTTGAATATATGTATCTAAGCAATCCGGTACTTTCTCTGAGTACCCCCGGAGACGATCTTGACAGAATTATCAGTGAAACAAATTCCGGTACAGTCATCGATTACAGGGATCATGCGGCCATAAAAAGAGAAATAATCAGGCTTGTTGATCTGAAAAGACAGGGAAAACTCTCACGTATTTCTTGCAAAAGGAATGAAATAATTCGCTTTTCGAGGAAACACATTGCCGAACGTTTTGCGGAGATTCTCAAGGAAATAAGCGGCAGTATTTTATGAGGATTTTAAAGTTCTTTAAAGGAAAAAGATGATTCTGTCGGATTCTAGGCAATCGCTAAAAAAACCTCCTGTCATGCACATGCAGTCATAATAACGGGCATCACATTCAATGGCTATCTTTTTTTTGCGGAATAAATTGAACACCATGTTTTTCCATTATTTATCGATTGAATATTTTTAAATATAAATACCACCCTTAAAAATGAAAATTAATAAATATCTTATGAACTGTAAGGGAAAAAATTTAATATTTATTGTTCTTGCTGTTTTTTTATTGCCCGGTTATTCATCTGCCGAAGATATTGTAATCTCCGAGGTCATGTTTAATCCGAACGGCAATGAAAACGCCCGTGAATTCGTGGAGATACAGAACCTTTCAGACGAAGAAGTTTCACTCGAGGGCTTTATTGTAAGCGATGGTTCCGGGTTTGATACGCTGATACCAATCGAGAATGGAAGCTGGATTGTGCATCCCGGTTCCTATGCTGTAATTTTAGACCCCGACTACTTTACAGCGGATGAACCTTACGATATTCCGGAAGGCATAAGATTATTTACGGTTGAGGATAAAGCAATCGGCTTAAGAGGTCTTTCCAACTCAAACGCAGAACCGGTGTATCTTATATCTGCAGTAGGCGACACACTTTCTATGGTGACATATTCGCTTGACTGCCCTCCGGGACATTCATGGGAAAGAATCATCCCCCACGGCGGTGACAGCATGGAAAATTATAAGCCCTCAAAGTATGAAAACGGTACTCCCGGACAGAAAAATTCTGCTACTCCCGAACCTTATAATCCCGCTCTCGATGAAAGCAATATCCGTTTCCGGCCGGAACAGCCGCATATGGGCAATGACCTTGAAATTATCCTTTCATACCGAAACGCCGGGCTTGAAACAGTTTCAGATATCTCTATTCAAGTATGGATGCTTCCGGATATAAAAGCCGGTGCCGCAGTATTTTCGAAAGAGGTTAATCCCGGCGGAACCTCCGAGGAAGTTTCACTTTATGTACAAAATCTTCCCGGTGGACGGCTGGCTTTTACCGCAGCGATTGTGCAGTATGATACTGCTCTCACTGATTATGACACGGTTACGGTTATTCTGGATGTTACTGTTCCTGAAGGAACTATTCTCTTGAACGAAGTAATGGCTGCCCCCCGGAAGGACAGTCCTGAATGGGTCGAGGTTTACAATCAGGGTAATAACTCTGTCGACCTCTACAACTGGAGTATTGGGGACAGCAGGGGCGAATCCTTCGGGCTTGTAAACGGGCATTTTCTTATCGCTCCGAACGGTTATGCTGTTATATCAGGCGGGCAATTAAGGTATGATGTTCCCGGCATTTCCCACGTTATTATTGTCGGGGATTTACCCGCTTTTAACAACGATGAAGACGGTATTAAACTTTTTGATTTCTCAACAGCACAGGTTGACAGTATGAATTACACGGATGCGCAACCGGGATATTCGTTTGAACTCATCTCACCCGATATGAGAGGTAAATTGTCCGGCTGGGATGTCTGTGTCGATCCGTCCGGCGCCACACCGGGAAAAATGAACAGCATTCATTATGCAAATGTGCCGGAAGATAAAGGCAGTAAAAGCAATCAACTTTCATTGACTGTTAATCCCAATCCCTTTTCAGATATGGTGAAACTGTCCTATCATCTGCCGTTCCCGCTCGCACGTGTGAGGCTATATGTATATGACAGACGTGGAAGACTGGTGAAAAAAATCCGCGATGCCGATGAAAGCGGCTCGGAATGGAGCGGAACATGGAAAGGACGCAGCAACGGCTCCAGACTCCCCGTCGGCCCTTATATTCTGAACCTCGAAACCTTCGAAAAGCGCTCCGGAAAAGTTTACAGCGAACGTAAGACAATCGTTATCGGAAGAAATCTGTGACAGCCGGGAAGTTAAATATGCGTTGAACCGGACACGACCGCTATGCAAACGTTTCGTCTCAAATCAGGTGAGGCTCTGGCTGTTTATACCGGCTTAAAATATTTACGCATTTACAACTCAAAACTTTCCTGTTTCCCGAAACCCTCGATTCTTACATTCTCAATATTAATTTCGGCTGCCGCAAATTTATTATTTTCCAGTCCCGGGCCCTCGACAGCGCCCATTAAAGTTACATAGGGTATACCATTCACCATGCTGAAACCGCCGCTGTGTTTATGCCCCTGGAGTACTGCCCGGACATTACCAGCTTCTTCGAGAATACCGCGTATTTCCAGGGCATTGTTAACCCTGTGTAAGTTCTTCTCATCCTCGGGATTATCATCGAGAGTCTGGTGAACGAACACGAATACAGTCTTTTCACCTGCCTTTTTAAGGTCATTTCTCAACCATTCCCGCTGGGGCGGATGAATATAGGTTTCGGTCCAGGTAAAATTCCCTGCATTGTAATCGGAGCCGTCCTCACTGTAGTTTGCATCGAGCACGATGAAATGAAATGAACCGTAATCGAATGAATAATAATTCCCTTTGGCGCCGGAGACAGACAGGAATTCATCCTTCGATAAGGTCGCAACATCATGATTGCCAAGCACATAATAACAGTCGCCATCGAACTTTTGGAATGCACCGTTGATTTTTTTAAGATAACCGATTTCGATTTCTTTTTCATCGGCATCGATGAAATCGCCGAGCTCGATAATAAATTCCGGCTTTAGTTCATTGAACCGTCCTATGCATTCGTTTAATTTTTCAAGAGAATCACGGTAATACCTGTTATTTCTCATGTCTTTTTCGGCATAGTGAAGGTCGGTCACCACTCCGAATGAGATTGTGCCGGAATTGTTATCGTTTTGTGACTCTCCGGCAGAAGTACCCGCTGCTGCGCATACACCGGCTATATTCGTGGTTATCAAAAATTCTCTCCTCGATATGTTTAATGACGTTTTCAATGTTTTATCCTTTAATAAAAATCATTTGCCGGATGATTATTTTTTCAATTTAGTACATTTTAATATTATCGTATAAAACCCTTTTCTTTTATATTCACGGTCGATTATCCTGTTCATAATCGGAGCCACATGTTTATCAAGCTTTAATTTAAGGAGTATATAGAAAACAGGCACCCATAGAAGCTCGATAAATCCGCCGCCGGTAAAGGTTTCCTCAACGGTAAATCCCGAAGCACGAAGCATTTTTATAAGATTGTCGATTTTATAATGCCTGTGCCCAATCAGCCAGTAAGCAGGGTCGAATATTGCGGTTAAAAAAGTATCGTTCGGAGTAGAAAGAACAAGAGTACCGCCCTCTTTCAAAAGCCTGTGAATTTCCTTTAACGCCTGAGCTTCGGTGTTTTTCGGCAGGTGTTCGATAACTTCCAGCAGCAGTATTTTATCGAAACTTTCCGAAGCGTATCCTGTGCCGCTTATTATATCGCCGTATTCGAAGGTTATTCCTGAGATTTTCAGGTTGTTCTCTTCAATTATAGTGCGGTTTATATCGATGGCGGCAATACTGTTAACCTTATCGGTGAGTTTTGATTCAAGTACGGCTTCTTTGCATCCGACCGAGAGTATGTCGTCGGTTTTCCGGGGATTGAGAAATTCATAAGAGATCCGGAATCGCCCTGATAGTTCTTTTTTCATTATCATTATGTATCGATCACCTGAACTTATGACATTTGAAAAAACACTGAAACATTTTAAACATTATATTACCTATGCTGATTGGATATGTCAAATAATTTCGTATATATGACAATCATCTTTTTAAAACTCTTTGATAACATGCTATAGTATATTATTTTGAATCACCGGACATAAAAAAACCGTTCATTTAATAAGAAGATTTCTTACATCCATGAATGCCATCGATGTTTCAGTAATCATATCTACAAAAAACGAAGAAAAAAATATCGGCAATTGTCTCCAATCGGTAAAGAGCCAGACTTTTCCGCAGGAAAGAATTGAAATAATTGTTGTGGACAACTATTCAACAGATAAAACAGCCGAGACAGCCGGGCAATTTACCGATAACATCTATTTATACGGCCCCGAACGGTCTGCTCAGAGGAATTTCGGTATTGAAAAAGGCAAAGGGAGCTATATTTTATTTCTCGATGCCGATATGATTCTTTCCGAAAATGTTATCCTGGAATGTTTCGAGAAGTGTGAAACCGAGAAGCATGCGGCGCTTTATATACCTGAAGAAGTTGTCGGCGAGGGTTTCTGGATAAAGGTTCGCAATTTCGAAAGAAGCTTCTACAACGCCACCTGTATCGATGGAGTAAGGTTTGTCAACAGGGAAAAATTTCTCGAAACCGGCGGATTCGACCTGACACTTATTGCTGCCGAGGATTGGGATTTTGACAGGCGTATAGCCCGGCTCGGAACACTGAGTATTATTGATTCGCCCCTATATCATAACGAAGGAAAATTCAATCTCGGAAACTATTTGAAGAAAAAAGCATTTTATTCAGGTATACTGAATAAGTATGTTGATAAATGGGGCTGGAAAGACCCGGTTGTAAAAAAACAGATTGGTATATGGTATCGTTTTTTCAGAGTTTTCATCGAAAATGGCAAATGGATACGGATTCTCAGGCACCCGATATTAATGCTGGGAGTCTATTTCCTGAGATTCATGGTGGGAATCCGGTATATTTTAAGGAGGCGGTGAAAAGGTTCTTTTTCACACGCCCCAAAATGAAATATATTAAATATGTTGCTGTTAAGGGCATGTAAAATCAGTGCCGCGCACTGACCCTCGACAGCTTATAACCAAACGCCGAAAGTTTTTCGCCGGATTTTTGAGGAAAAAATCTTTTTTTCATCCTGTAATCCTGTCAAAAATATTTGGGAGAAAAAGTGAATAAGTACATACTTGTTACAGGCGGAAGCGGATACATCGGCAGCCATACATGTAAGGCGCTTGCACAAGCGGGATATGTCCCTGTAACCTTTGATAATCTCGTATACGGCCATAAATGGGCGGTAAAGTGGGGGCCATTTACAGAGGGTGACATTCTTGACAGGATTGCTCTGGACAGGGTCTTTAAAGAATACAGTCCACTTGGTATTATGCATTTTGCAGCATATATCGATGTCGGAGAGTCTGTAAAAAATCCCGGGAAATATTACAGCAACAATGTATCCGGTTCGCTCTCGCTATTAGAGGCTGCCCGCGACCACGGGTGTAAATGCTTTGTCTTTTCAAGCACTGCCGCCACTTATGGTTTACCTTTGGAAATTCCGATTCCCGTAGACCATCCGCAAAATCCGATAAATCCTTATGGCTGGAGCAAGCTTATGATAGAACGGATATTAAAGGATTTTGACATTGCCCACGGCATCAGTCATGCCGCGCTTCGTTATTTCAACGCAGCAGGCGCCGACCCCGATGGGGAAATCGGCGAACTGCATGACCCGGAATCACACCTGATTCCTCTGGTTATCCGTGCGGTTATGGGGCAAAGACCGGTCATCAACATCTACGGCACCGATTATCCCACTCCCGACAGAACTGCAATCCGTGATTATATTCATGTGACAGACTTAGCCGATGCTCATGTCAGAGCACTGGATATCCTTCTTGAGGGAAGGGGCAGTTTTGCCCTTAACATGGGAACCGGAAAGGGGCATTCGGTAAGGGAAGTGATCGATGCGGTCGAGCATGTTAGCGGGAAATCCGTCCCGTCGGAGGAAACAGGACGCCGTCCCGGTGACCCTCCCTCTCTTATAGCTGATGGAACACGAGCATATGAATTACTCGACTGGAAACCGAAATTTACCGATATCAGGGATATTGTGGAAACCGCCATAAAATGGCACGAGAAGGCAACTTCACTTAATTATGTATAATATTTAGTTGAAATAAAAAAGTTATAATTATTAACCACGGATGCACACAGATAAACACGGATAATTTTTTTCAATTTATGAATGACGAAGTAAAAATAAGGATGAAGGATGAAAGTTAACAAATGAAGAAGGCTGAAGTTTGTTAAGCTGATCGCTAACCACTAACTACTAACTGCTAACTGCTTTTTTATAAGGTTTTGAAAACTTTGTGCCTTTGTCCCTTTGCCCCTTAAAAATCGTAAATCAAATAATTTTACATGCATTCGTATGGACGCAAATTAGTAAAAACACTTAATGACAAAATGTTCCCATGAACAATGAAAACACATCGAAACGGAATAATAATGAAGACGGTGTGACAGATATTGCTTCATGTCCTGTATGTTCCGGGACATCCTCATCAAATATTGTTTCGAAAAATTTTACATTCGGGAGAACATTCGACATCGCCCTGATCGGGGATTGTGAAGTCTACTATTTTGCTAAGCAGCAGTAACAGGCTTTACTAGATGATTTTTATGAAAAACAGTACATCTCGGCAGTGAAGCGCAGCAGGTTTGCCTATCTTTTTAAGTCAAGGTTTTCGAAAATGCGCGCTTTCAGCCAGTTTACCTATATCCAAAATCACCTGGACACATCGGAAAGTAAAAGCATTCTCGAGGTCGGAAGCGCCGATGGGAGCTTTCTGTCATTTTTCAAAAAAAGCGGTTGGAGTTTTAAAGGCCTTGAATTCAATGAGTACATGATTAATAAAGCCGGCCGACAGTATGGGATAGCCCTGGAACGTAAACACATACTCGATATTAATCCCTCAAGCGAGCGATACGATATCATAGCCATGTCCCATGTTCTCGAGCATTTAACGGATCCTGCTGAAGTGCTGAGGCACTGTAAAAAGCTTCTCAATCCGGGCGGATTTGTTTTTATCGAACTGCCCTATTCACCTCTTCCCGGAAAAACCTCCCCCGAATTGTTATCGGACTATCTCGATACCACACACCTGTTCAATTTCAGGCCGTTATCACTCCAAAAATTACTGCTTAAATCAGGTTTGGAACTTATCACGCCAATACCCGACAGATTCTTTTATACAGTACCTCAGGTTTTTATAAAGGACAGTAAATTTATCGGCAGCACATTCATGAAAGGCCGGATGTCATCATTGAATCCGTTGAAAATCATGCCGGTACTTGCAACCTTTTTACAGATGAGTATACTTTTTATGTCCCGTACCGATCCGATGAAAAAAATCTCCCTCGATGCTCGATGGGAGGGATTGGGAGATAACCTGAGGGTAATTGCGGGATGAAATTGTGTGCTCTTTAATTATGATTCCATTGACATTTCTGAAAATCGAGGATTATTATTCTTTATTGCTACAGTAATAAATTGGTCTGGTGAATTTCGTTATGTACTTTATCCGTTAATACTTATGTTCTTTTCTTTGCTCGTTCAAAGAAAGGAACGAAAAGAAAAATAATCCGGAATTTGCCAAAGTTCAGAAAATATTTATCCTCAAAACCATTTATAATCGCCAGGAGAAGATTATGTCAAAAGCATTTACAACAACTGCGAAATACTATGAAGTGCTCTCTGATAATAAATCCCGCCTGAAACGTGAGGGACCTTTTTTAAAGGAAACTCTGAGGCAGGCTCCCGGACTCCGTGTAGTCGATACGGCATGCGGTACCGGGCTTCATGCGGAGTTTTTCGCAGGATTTGGAGCAGGTGTCGATGCTTTTGATATCAGTTCCGAAATGATCGATCATGCCGGTGAACACCATGCTCATCGGGCAATCAGCTATCATACCGGCGACATGCGCTCTCTTGAGGGGGGACCATGGGACCTTGCGATATGCCTGGGCAATTCTCTCTCAGTAATGTCCACACCGGAAGATATCGACAGTACTTTCAGGGCGATTTATTCATCACTTTCACCTGGCGGCATCTTTTTGCTGCAGATACTCAATTATCTTTCCGCATCCGCACAAAAACCCCGTCACCGTATCGAGCATAAAAAGGCAGGCGAATCCGAGGTGATCGCTGTGAAAAATCTAGTGCCCCACAGAGACAGGACATTTCTTTCACTTGCGTTTTACCGTGTAAGCGGAGATGATTATGAGAGCCTCGCTGAAACGGTAGTGCTGAAGAACTGGACCTGCGAAGAGATCGTTTCTGCAGCTGAAACTGCCGGATTTACTGTCGAGGGGGTTTACGGCGGATATGACAGTTCTGCATACAGCCCGGAGGATTCAACCGATTTAATCTGTGTGAACCGTAAAGGATGAAATACGCACATTATTATGCTCCTAAAGCTATAGCAATAATTTTCATGATAATATGCATGAACCTGAATTTTTAAATTTTGAATCCGGTAAAGGTAAAAGTGGGTACTAAAAACTTTTAGTACTTGTCAAATATTTTTTTACGCACTTTAAAATTTAAAATTGTTATATTAAAAATTCAATGTCTTATTATAATCCATTTTGGCAAATATTGCTACAAAGGCAATTAAACATGATACATATTTTGTCTGACATTATGAAAAAATCCCCCCTTGAGGAATCGCCGGGCGAACAAGGCATTTCCCGAAATGGAATTTCATACGGTGATGGGACAGGTGTGATTGAAATTCCCGGGAACTGACGCTGTGAGAACGGATTACGATTACTCCGGGGTGCCCTTTCTTTGGTTCGTTTCTTTGGGCATGCAAAGAAATGAACAGAATAAAAGTTATTTTAAACTATTTTACGTTCGTAATTGTGTGGATACAAAATGTAATATATTTTTTCGCTGAAATAATAGTATAAAAAATAATTCGTTTTCAATGTGTTTTATATCAAATGTTCGGGAAAGGAGAATATTATGAGCGCTCATAAATCTACACGCCGTAATTTCCTTAAAACCGCTGCGGTATCCGCCGGTGCATTAACAATCGGAAATGTTTTCCCTTCGACCGTGCTTGGCGCCAACGACCGTATAAATTTCGGTATCATCGGTACCGGCGGCATGGGCACAGGTCATCTTAAGAGTCTGGTTAACCACAGCGAAGAGGACAACATCAAAGTCGTTGCCGTAAGCGATGTCTACAAACGCCGTCTTACCAATGCCGAGAACCTGTCCGGAGGCACCGGATACATGGATTACCGTAAGCTGCTCGAACGTAAAGATATCGATGCAGTCCTCATCGCAACCCCCGATCACTGGCATTCGAAAATATCTATCGAAGCTATGGATGCAGGCAAGCATGTATACTGCGAAAAACCGTTAACTCTGACTGCGGAACAGGCGATAGAAGTCCGTGATGCGGTCAGATATTATAAAAAGGTGCTTCAGGTCGGGCCCCAGCGAACCTCTCAGAGCAAATACTGGAAAGCCGGGAAAATGATAAGGGATGGCCGGCTGGGCAACGTTACATGGGCACAGGGAAGCTATAATCGCAACAACCGGGGTGGAAGCGTGTTCGGTTCTTCCACCACACGTGACGATCCGGTGGGCCCGTATATGACCGGAGAGGATTATATTGACTGGGATATGTGGCTCGGCCATGAGTGGGGGCTTGCTCCAAGGATTCCCTGGTCACCGAATCGCTTTTTCTATTTTCGCGGGTATTTCGACTATAACGGCGGCCTGGCTACCGACCTATTGTACCACTTCCTGGCTCCGCTGCTTCTTGCGATTGTGGGTGAAAACGGCGAATATCCATGGCGTGTCAATGCCAACGGCGGTCTGCATGTATTTGACGACGGCAGGGAAGTTCCGGATGTGTTCATGATGACTGTCGATTACCCGAGCAAGTTTACAGTATTCCTCGAAAGCGTGCTTACCAACGAATATAGACCGCCTGCAAGGATTTACGGAAGATACGGCACAATGGAATTCACGGAAAGTTCTTCTGCTCTCACTGTAACAGGTTCAAGGGCGTTCAAAGATAAATTCACGGAAATGAACGACGGTTACGAAAAAATAATAGTCCCCGGCATACCTGGCGAGAATGATGATATTACCCGTAATATGGAGAAAAACTTTATTAATGTCATACGTGAAGGCGGAAAACTCTACTGCAATGTCGATCTCGGCTGCACAACGATGGTCGCGATAAAACTGGCAGTGGAATCCTACCGTCAGAACAAAACCATGATATGGGATGGGGAAAATGAAAAAATTATGAGCACTTGAGAATGACGATATTTTTCTTAACATAAATCACCGGTGTCCTGTTAAAGTTTAGTAGAAAAAAAATAAATGGTATCTTGCCATTCTAACTCAGCTCTTTGAGTAGGAAGGAAAGGTACATGCAGAAGTCATTGTCTGAACCGCCGATACCTATGATTAAAGGATTGCCATGATACTTAACATCAAGCTCCGTGCTTCAAATCAGGTCATCATTATATCATACCTATCAGCGGTTCAGACAGTTTTTTAAATAAAATCTTTTCTCGGAGCAAAAATAATGAATTCGAATACAACTTTTAAAAGCGGTGGTCGGATCCGGGATGAAAAAAAATGGTATCTCAACAGGAGAGAACTTTTAAAAGGATTGGCAACAATTCCTGTTCTGGGAGTGTTTTTTCAAAAGTTTATCAAGAAAAAGTCAATGGACGACGCCCGAAGGAAAAAGATATTCTCCGATCTTGATATAAATGAGGACATGGCATCCATACTGCCCTCGAGCATAGAAAATCCCACCGGTGAACAGCTCCGTCTCGGAATAATCGGATGCGGCAGCAGAGGCGAATATCTTTTGAGAGCGGCAGGATTTGCACATTCGAGCTGGCTTGAAAGCATGAAACAGGCGGCTCAGGAAGACAAAAAGAACAAGCGATATGACGACTTTATGAATCAGAATAATTTGAATATTGTTTTCAACGGCGTGTGTGATGTATTCGATGTCAGGGCGGAAAAAGCTCTTGAAACTGTAAGGCATGGCTCCAACACCGGAAAAGAAAACAAGAGCGCAAAAAGATACCGCCGTTACACCGAGATGCTAAAAAGTGATGAAATAGATGCGGTCATTATCGCAACACCGGAACACTGGCATGCGCAGATGGCAATAGACGCCGCCCGCGCAGGAAAACATATATACCTTGAAAAACCGCTGACAAGGACAATCCCTGAAGTTTACGGTGTTGTCGATGCGGTTAAAAACAGCGGAATAACATTTCAGCTTGGTCACCAGGGACGTCAGACCGACTCCTACATGATGGCAAGAGAAGTCATCAAGAAAAATCTTTTAGGCAAGATTTCCCTTGTCGAGGTCACCACAAACCGTAACGACCCCGGCGGCGCATGGATTTATGACATTCATCACGATGCGAATCCCATGAATATCGATTTCAGGCAGTTTCTCGGAAATGCGCCGAGACGGCCTTTCAGACTTGAACGTTTTTTCCGCTGGAGATTGTGGTTTGATTACAGCACCGGACTTTCGGGCGATCTCTTCACCCATGAGTACGATGCCCTGAACATGATTCTCGATCTCGGCATACCAAAAAGCGCCATTGCCTCAGGCGGTATATACTATTACAAGGACGGCCGTGAAGTGCCGGATGTCTATAATGTGGTATATGAATATCCCGAAAAGGACCTTACTCTCATTTATTCCGCCACACTGTCGAGCAGCGCAAAACGCGGGAAGCTCATCATGGGTAATGATGCCACAATGGATCTCGGGCAGCTCCATGCAAGCGCAATGGCTGTCGTCGCCGACTCCGGCTCAAAGCGGTACAAGGATAACATCGAAAAAGGCATTATCGACACATCTCTGCCCATGCTCACATACCAGCCGGGCTCAAAGGGCCTCGATGCCGTAACTTCAGCTACGGAGCAGTACTTCGCAGGCAGAGGTCTGCTCTACACATACCGCGGCGGCAAACGGATCGACACTACTCATCTCCATATCCTCGAATGGCTCAATGCGATAAGAACAGGCAGTCCGGTAAGCTGCGGTATCGATCTCGGTTTTCAGGAAGCCGTTACAGCCCATATGGGGACATTATCTTACCTCGAAGGTAAAAAAGTCGTGTGGGATTACGAAAATAAAAAGGTCGAGGAATTTGAAACTTAATCTTCCGGTATTGTTTCGTTAAAAAAAATAACGCAAGAACCGGACTTTGAAAAAGCACATAAATATTTTCGTTTGCAATATAAATTTTCACCAGAAATCGGAGTCAGTATGAAAAATCGAAAAAACCTGCGGCTTACCGGAATTACCGTACTTGCTACTATATCATGTTTTGTTTTTAAGGCTCCAATTCCGGCTTTAACCGCAGAAAGCAACACTTTTACCGAAGCCGATGAAAAGATACTTAAAACCGGCGGTCATGATGCAGTCACCGATATTATTTACAAGCTTGCGGATATTTACGATGAGAATGGTACGGAGGCTCTGAAACCCGCTGTTCCCGCGCTAATAGAAAGCGCTTACAGGGAATTGAATATGCCCGAGGACGAGCGCTGGAACATATTTGAAATCCTGAGAGTATTAAGCGTATCAGGGGATGAACGTGTTACGCCGTTACTGCTTTACATCATGAGCAATATGGCCGGCGGCGGCAATCCGTTCACAGCACAGGGATTCCTGAAGATTGGACAGTCCACTGTTAAGGATATTGTAGATTCGTTGAAAAGTCCCAGCAATGAAACGAGAGGCCGTGCAGCCGTGACACTTCACAAGATGGC
>SDBV01006316.1_pt1 | contig 16466 bp, 15 predicted proteins | sample 2277081 | NCBI WGS metagenome assembly SDBV01 (sample SAMN10402039, study PRJNA504765) | marine sediment metagenome | isolation source: marine sediment core GS10_PC15, 223 cmbsf | place: Arctic Ocean: Southern Knipovich Ridge | collected 2010
GCAGCCGAAGCAGAGATAGTTCTCGCTCTCGAGAAATGGATTGCGTATCTTCTTCGCGAACTCGGGCCCGGCAGTCTCTGTCATGAATCCCTCCTATTACGTTCCAATTTACTAATGCGGGTGCTTTTCGTCCATGAAAAGGATCCCTGTACAATCCCCGTTCAATCTTGACTTTCGGAGTTGAAACTCCTATGGTGGGTCATTCTGGATGTTTCGTTATGGAAGAACTCTTTGCCAGAAGAATGACCCATGTTCACAGATCCTTTATCCGGGCGATCGAGCAGTCCTGTTCGGCGGTATTGAGGCAGGACGGGAGGGACGCCCTCCAGTACAGCACCACCGAGGGTTACGCTCCCCTGAGAGAGTGCATCGCAGCCCGTTATAGGGAAAGGAAGAATCTCGTGGTCGATCCCGACGAGATTCTCATCACCACGGGATCACAACAGGGAATCGACCTGGTGGCAAAGGTCTTTCTCGACGAGGGAGATCCCGTTTTGCTCGAAAGGCCCGGTTACCTTGGCGCTATCCAGGCTTTTTCGATTTTCATGCCCACCTTTCACAGCGTGGAGATGCAGCAAGACGGCATCGAGGCCAGCGCCTTCCGGGAGGTCTGTGAAACCATCGGGCCGAAACTCTTCTACACAGTTCCCAATTTCCAGAATCCTTCCGGCATCACCTATTCGGAAACCAGGAGAAGAGAGGTATCGGATGTTCTCAAGAACGGCGATACCCTGCTTCTCGAGGATGATCCTTACGGAGAGCTGCGGTTTGTGGGCGAGGATCTCCCCTCGTTCAGAAGCTATCTGGGGGGAAAGGCGATTCTTTTAGGCTCCTTTTCCAAAATCGTGATTCCGTCATTCCGGCTGGGCTGGATCTGCGCTTCCAAGCGACTCTTAGAACGGCTCATCATACCCAAGCAGGCTGCAGACCTGCACACCAACTACTTCTGCCAGAGAGTCATCCACCACTTTCTGAGCGAGAACGACATCGATCGCCATATCGATCGGATAAGAGCCGCCTACAGGAGACAGCGGGACAAAATGGTGCAGATGGTCGAAGAGAATTTTCCCGAAGAAGTCAAAATAACGAGACCCGAAGGCGGGATGTTCCTGTGGGTTACTCTGCCGGAGGGTATATCATCCATGGATCTGTTCAAGATAGCGTTGGACGAAAACGTGGCCTTTGTGCCGGGTGCGCCCTTTTACGTGGATGGAGGGGGTGAGAATACGCTGCGGCTGAACTTTTCCAACGTAGATGAGCATACCATCGAAGAGGGCATGCTGCGCCTGGCAGCTGCCATTAAGAGGCTCTTGCCGCCCAAGTTTCAGGCCAGCGATGAGATCAACCCGAACCCCCAAAACTGAATCAGGAGGGCAGACAGCCCTTCTTCCCAAGAAGATCGCAAAAGTGGGCGTTTCCCCGCTCAAGTGCCAGGGTATCAAAACCCGGTTGGTGCAATTTATTGCCGATAACATCGCCTGGCAGGGGAGGGGGCGGTGGATCGAGCCCTTTCTGGGATCCGCGGTGGTGCTGTTCAATCTGGCTCCTCATCGTGCGACCGTTTCCGATACCAACGTTCACATCATTCGTTTTTTCAGAGACATTCAGTGCGGGGCTTTGCATGAGGAAAGGGTGCGAACGTATCTAATCGATGCTGACCGAGAGCTGCGCAAACACGGGCAACGCTACTTCAATGAGATTCGGGAGAGATTCAACCGCGACGGAGGCTCTCTCGATTTTCTCTTTCTCAATCGATCCTGTTACAACGGGATGATGAGGTTCAATCGGGCTGGGGGGTTCAACGTTCCTTTCGGCCATAAACCCAATCGGTTTCGCCAGGCCTACGTTACGAAAATACTGAACCAGATCGCCTGGGTGCGAGAGGTGATACGCGGTAAAGACTGGATTTTCCGCGTTGCCGACTGGAAGGGCACCGTTGCCGAGGCCCGGAGCGATGATTTTGTCTATATGGATCCTCCCTATATCGGACGTCACGCGGGTTACTTCAACAGTTGGACCTTGGATGAGGCAGAACAGCTGGCTGAATCGGCTCGTGAGCTGCCGTGTGGATTTGCCCTCTCGATGTGGAAGGAAAACAGATACCGAAAGAACTCTCATCTCGAGGAGCAGTGGAGTGGTCTCTGTACAAGAACCCATTCCCATTTCTATCACGTCGGGCCCAGTGAAGACTTGAGAAACGCAATGCTCGAAGCCCTTATCGTGAAACCTGGATACGCCGTCCGGCGAAGGGGCTATCGATGAAAAAAAGGTTTCTCGGCTTCGGATTTGGCGTCATTCAGACAGGTCTTTTTCTTCACGAGGCGATGCGCTTGGGCAACTTCGAGAGCTTCACGGTGGCGGAGATCGAGCAGGACGTCGTCGATCGGGTTCGCGCCAACGGAAACTCTGTAACGATTAATGTTGCCGGGCGTGACGGCGTCGAGCAAATCGAGCTGTCGGACATCCACATTTTCAATCCCCGGGTACCAGCAGACCGCGAGAAGATTGCTCAAAGTATTTCAGAATCCGACGAAATGGCCACGGCTGTACCGAGCGTCCGGATTTACGGGGAGGGTGATCAGGCATCCATCGCATCGCTTCTCGCCGGCAGCCTCAATTCTGAAAAGCCTCAGATTCTCTATGCAGCTGAGAACAACAACTACGCGGGGGAGATACTGCGAAATGAAATTCTCAAATCCACGAGCAGGGAAAAACTCCAACACTTCCAGATCCTCGACACCGTGATAGGCAAGATGAGCGGAACGGTGGAGGGCAGGGAGGAAATAGACTGCCTGGGTTTGGCTCCCATGACACCGGAAATGACTCGCGCCGTGTTGGTGGAGGAGTTCAATCGCATATTGATCTCCAGGATCTACCTGCCCGATTTTACCAGGGGAATCGACGTCTTTCGGGAGAGGCGGGAGCTTCTTCCCTACGAAGAGGTGAAGCTCTACGGGCACAACGCCGTTCATGCAATGTTGGGATACATGGCCTACCTCAAGGGCTACGAGGTGATGAGCCAGATAGGGGACGACGAGGAGCTGCTCTCCCTGGGCCGCGAAGCCCTTGTCAAGGAATCGGGGGCCGCTCTGATCAAAAAGTACGGGTCCTTGGAAGATCCCCTCTTCAGCACGGAGGGCTTCGAGCAGTATGCCGATGATCTGTTGGCGCGAATAGTCAATCCCCACCTGCACGACAGGGTCAGGCGAATCTGCCGGGATCCTCTGAGAAAGCTGGGCTACAGCGATCGTCTCTTCGGAAGCATGCGCGAAGCTTTGAAGAACGGGATTACCCCCCGGCTGCTGGCACAGGGCGCACTGGCTGCCCTCGAGTTTGTTATGCTCGAAGGGATTTCGCTGTCTGGAACTGATTCTGCTTCCGCCGAAGTCGGCGTCGTTTCCGCTGGGCCGACACCCACTTCCACAGATCTCGATGACGCGAGCGTGAGGGCTCTGTTGGAAAGAATTTGGGTGAACGACCCTGCTGATGAGCACAGAGAGGATTGCATTCGTCTGATCGTTCAGGTGGCTGCCAAAGTAAAAGGGGGCCGCAGCGATTGACATTAGCGACGATTAAGCCACATTGTGAAATCGCTTCCGATTCAACGCGACGTCTTGATAATCCTATCGCAAGAAATATAATAAAAATACCGTTACTTTTTCGATTCCAAAGTAATTTAAGGGACTTTTGAAGATGAATGGATCTGATGGATGGAGAACGATAGAGCGGCGTGTTTTGCCTACCATTTCGGCCGAGCAATTTAATCAAATTCTGTGCATGCCTAAGAACAGGGAAAATCACGCTACGCTTTTGGCGGAGATGCCTTTTGTAGACACGGTGGAAATATCGCCCGCTCCCGGGTCTGCGCCGCTGCTTGACAGACCCGTCCGGGTACTGTCGTGGAATGCGGAGCGATGCAGGCATGTAAGGCCATCGGCCGATTTCCTCAAACAGAACCGGGCTGATATTTGTCTGTTAACCGAGATGGACTGGGGCATGGCTCGCTCGGGGCAGGCCCATACCGCACGTGATCTGGCCGAACAGCTCGGGTGCGGCTACGTATTTGCCGTGGAGTTCCTTGAGCTGGACTTGGGCGACGAAGATGAGCGAAAGAAGCATTCAGGTGAGACAAACAGGGTAGGCTACCATGGTGGAGCTATCCTCTGCCGACAGGCGATAGAGAGGTCGAAATTGGTGCGCCTGGAAACCAGTGGTGACTGGTTTGATGGCCAGCTCGGGCAACGCCGGATTGGCGGACGTATAGCTCTTATGGTGTCGGTGCCTGTCTCGGGCGTAGATGTCATTTTCGTTTCGACTCACCTGGAAAGTCATACTGACCCACGGTCTCGTGGTGCTCAGATGCGCACGATATTTGAAGCTATCGAGTCGTTCAGTCCAGGATCTCCTGCTGTCATCGGAGGGGACCTAAATACATTTTCATTAGGTCACGAACAATTAAAGGATCGCGACCTTCGTGCACAGGCGCTTAGAGAAGATCCGAAGCGTCTGGTCAATCCCGTGCAATATGAACCGATGTTCACCATAGCCAGGGATTACGGTTACGAATGGAAAAGCTGTAATCATATCAATGAGCCGACTACAAGAAGGTCCTTGCCGTCTTCAACAGAGCGGGGGAAATCAAAAATTGACTGGTTTTTTTGCCGGCATCTTATTGCCGAAAATCCGGAGGTTGTTTCGGCTATCAATCAGGAAGACAACAGTGCACTTTCGGATCACGAAGCAATTGCTATTACTATCCGTGTACGATAATCGATAGATCTTGATCAGTCTAAGGACCAAAAATACTATAATCAAATAAGCGCTCTTTGGGTTGTCCGTGTGGAACGTCCTTCCTCACTTCCGGCGGAATTTCGATGGAACGGCTGTGTACGGTCCAGCCTCAAATCGGCAGGGGAATTCGCTTTCCCGCGGATCGTTGTACTTCTTCTGAACTTTCATAAGCTGATCGGCGAGCTTTCTGCGCACGTCCTGATAATCGGCCTTCTCAGCGACACTGTCCATGTAGTATGGATCCACACGCAGATCGTACAGCTCCTCTGCAGGACGCTTGCCAAAGCCGAGCTCGAACAGATCCCGAACACTCTCCTCCGCTCGATGGTGGATCATCCAGGCCTTAGTCGGTCCGGCATCCATATCGGCATAGGCCACGGGGGTGTTCCACTGCAGATCCTCGAATGCCGGCGCCGCCGCATCCGGATCGTCCAGGCCGGCTGGATCACCCATGGGCCATCGGTCGGCTGCGTAGTTCCGTACGAAGAGAAAGTCCTTTGTGCGGATCGCCCGTTGCGGGTAGGGCAGATTGCCCTCCCTTGCCCTGGCGACGTGACGTTCCCGTCCTGTGACCACATAGGTGCGTTCGGGGTCGACCTGGCCGTCTTTCCGAGATTCGAGCACATCCAACAGGCCCTTGGCGCTCATGCAGTCGGGTGGGATTACGGAGGCCGCCTGAAGGAATGTCGGTCCGAGATCCATGATGTTGACCATGTCGTCCACAACACGGCCGTCCAGGATTCGTCCAGGCCATCGCGCCGCCAGTGCGACCTCGCATCCTATGTCGTACAGGTTGCACTTGGCGCGTGGGAATCCCGGGATGCCGTGATCGCCGCTAACTACGATGAGGGTATCGTCCAGCTCCCCAATCTCTTCCAGGCGACTCAAGAGGACGCCTAGTCCGGCATCGAAGGCCTGGCATTCTCCAAGGTAATCACAAACGTCCTCCCGGACCTCGTGTACGTCGGGCAGAAACGGGGGCACGCGCCCCTTCAGATCGTCGGGTTGCAGGTCCCACAGGGCTTTTCCGGAACCCCGCTCCCAGGTGCGATGGGTGTTCCTCGGTCCCCACCAGTAACAGAACGGGGCCCCGGGCGGTCGGGCGTTCATGAAGGAATCGAAGTTCTGACGCACCTCGTCATAGAGAAACTGCTTGGCCCCCTGGACTCCCAGTTCCGGGACCTTCTCCGTTGCGACATGCGAGAATCGGCCAAATAGCGTCCGGAGAGAATCGAGCTTCGGCAGGGCGTGCAAGAGGGGGCGGGAACAAATGCGTTGGTGAAGATGACACCTTCGCGCGCCACTCGGTCGAAGTTGGGGGTCTAGATCAGCGCGTTCGGTGTGCCGTTGCCTTCCATCTGCCGGTAGGCGCTGGCATACCGGCCCCAGTCATCCGCAAACGCGAATAGGATATTCGGTCTCTTCATGAATTTCTCCTTCGACAGGAATCTCAGCCTACTGCGTCCCTAAGGGACCGTCAATTTATCCCAATTAAAACTCATTAATATGGCTGCTGGCAACACGCTCCAGACGGTGGGCTTTTCTGCTAAGGTCAAAGCAATGTGGGACAGATTGGAGAGGCAGAGCGGCTTTCCCGAGCCTTACTCGGCGAGCAACGTACGCAGCTACAGGCGATGGTCAAACACCTATTCACGGCAGCTTATTCGAGAGGACCTGCGGGATCTTACAGGCGTAAAGTCCATCTACCAGATCGAAACTCTTTATCATCTTTTACCTGATGGGGCAGGCAGCCCGCTTTCCATCCCCTCTCTGTCCAGGGATTTGAAAGTTGCCTATAACTCGATAAGCAGCTGGCTGCAGCTCTTTGAAAGATTCTACCTTGCCTTTGCCATCACTCCCTGGACGACAAAGATAAGCAGGGCCATTCTCAAGGAAAGAAAGGCATACATTTGGGATATACCAAGGATTAACAATGAGGCGGCCCGTTTTGAAAATATGGTTGCCCTCGAGCTCTACAGAGCTGTTACCCTGTGGAGCGATCTGGGCTACGGAGAGTTTTCGCTGCATTTTGTGCGGGATAAAGAAAAACGGGAGGTAGATTTCATTATTGCATGCGACAGAAAACCAGTCCTGATGGTTGAAACCAAGCTGGCTGATACGACCCCTGCCCCGAGTCTTAGCAGATTTCAAAGCATTTTAAATGTCCCCGCAGTTCAACTTGTTAAAAGCGGCGGGACATTTCAGCTTGTCGGCCGGGGCAAGCAGAAGATCCTCATAGTTCCCGCCTGCATGTGGCTCCCTGTCCTGCCGTAAACGAGAGGCTTCTACAAACGAGAGGTTTCAATAAAGCATGTATTATCTCTTGACAAATTGGATTGGTCCAATATAATTTGGATTAGTCCAATATTTGAGAATCTTGCATGAATCTGCCTGTAGAGATCGAAAAATTCAGTGATACCCCTGTCTACCGGCAGATTATTGAGCAGATCACCTCACGGGTGCAGCGGGGAGAGTTGAATGCCGGGGACCGTCTTCCACCGGAAAGGGAGTTGGCCCTGAGCCTCAGCACGGCTCGCGGGACTATCAGCAAAGCCTATCAGGAATTGGAAAGAAGCCGGATCATCACCATTGTCCAGGGTCGGGGCACCTTTGTGGCCCAGAATCAGGATATTTATCGCGAAGGGCGAAAGGAAACCGCCGTTTCCCGGATCAATGAAGTCATAGTCGAGCTGGAAGGCTTGAAATTCTCACACCGGGAGATTGCGAGCTTCTTTCATATCATCCTGATGGAGCGCGAACATGATGTGGAAAACCTCCACATCGCGGCCATCGACTGTAATCCGGAATCCCTGGCTATATTCGAGCAGCAACTGCGTTACATGCCCCACACCACTATGCATAAGTTTATCCTGGATGATTTGGCGTCCGGAAAGGTGACCGAGAAAAGTCTCGGTCAATTCGACCTCATCTTGACTACATCCACTCATTACACCGAGATACTGGGATTGCTTCCCGGCTTAAAGGAGAAAATCCTTCAGGCCGCCGTGTCACCCAGCCAGCAGACGGTCATTGATCTGGCCAAGATCCGTGATTCCTCAAAAATTGCCGTGCTCTGTAAAAGCCCTCAATTTTCTCAGATTGTCAAGAAAAGGTTAGACGCCTTTCAGATTGACCCGGACTTCGTTTCCCATATGCTGGAGGGAGAGTTGGATTATCACCTCTTTTTATCCCAAAAGGATGTGCTGATCATCCCTCCGGATCAGGCCTTTGAAAAGGACAGTGATTTTATAAAGGCCCTGGCCGCTTTTAAGGAGCGGGGCGGACAGGTTATGCATTTTGACTATCAAATCGACCGGGGCACTCTTATCCGTATCGAAGAAGAGATTACCCGAATATTGAGTCAAGAACGCATCGTCAGGGAGTGACCATGGAGAAAAAGACAATAGTTTTAGGGGTTATCGGAGCCGACTGCCATGCGGTGGGCAATAGGATTCTGGAAAACGTCTTCTCCGAGGCCGGATTTCATGTGGTAAATCTTGGCGTCATGGTCAGTCAGGATGAGTACATCGACGCAGCCATCGAGACCGGGGCCAAGGCTATCCTGGTCTCTTCACTCTATGGACAGGGACAACTGGATTGTGAGGGGTTACGCGAAAGATGTCAGGAGCGCGGCCTGGATCGGATAATCCTCTACGTCGGGGGAAATCTCGTCATCGGAAAAAGCGATTACGGCGAGGTGGAGAAGAATTTCAAGGCCATGGGTTACGACCGCGTTTTTAGGCCCGACGTGGAGCTTGCCGAGGTCGTAGACTTTTTAAGAGCGGACATTGGAGCACAAGAATGCCTGAAGAACGGATAGTCAGTGTTGATATCGGCTCTACCTATACCAAAGGCGCTCTCTTTACCCATGATCAAGCCTCCCTGCGGCTTAGGGTCCAGGCCGTTCTTCCCACTACGGTGGAGCAGCTGGATAGCGGCTTCTGCCAGATCCTCGAGCAGCTTGGTTTCAAGGAGGGAGATTCCCTATTCGCCAGTTCCTCGGCCAAGGGGGGGTTGAACATGGTGGCATTGGGCATCGTGCCTGAGTTCACCATGAAAATGGCCAGGATGGCGGCTCTGTCCGCCGGCGCCCGTGTCTCGGCCAGTTTTTCTTATAAATTGACCAGGGACGATCTTGGGCGTATTGAGGAGCTGCATCCGGACATCATCCTTTTTACCGGAGGAACCGAAGGCGGGAATGAGGAGTCCAACCGCCATAACGCCTCGATGCTCGCCCGTTTAACTATCCGGCCGGATATTATCTATGCCGGCAACCGGAATGTGGTGGAAATAGTAGAGGAATCTCTCAGAAGTTTTCCCGTCCATGTCGTGAACAACGTGCTGCCTCATCTCGATAAGCCCAGTCCCGAAGCCGCCAGGCAAGCCATCCGGGATATTTTCCTGCGGCAGATCATCCGGGGAAAGGGGCTCGAAAAAGTTGCCGAGCTCTGCAGCGGCGATCCCGCTCCGACCCCCTTATCGGTGCTCCGTTTTATGGAAGCCCTGCCGCGTTACGCCCCGGACTGGGAGGATAGCTGCCTTGTGGATCTCGGAGGCGCAACAACGGATTTTTACACCGTTACCGGTCCTGAAGCCCGGGAGGCTTCGGTTATCTACCGCGGGCTGCCGGAGCCGAGCATTAAGCGCAGCGTGGAAGCTGATCTGGGCCTGCGGGTCAGTGCCCGGTCGGCCATGGAGGCCTCCCGCACCCTTTGGCAGAAGGAGCTCAATGAGCAGCAGTGTCGTGAATTCGAGGCTTATGTGCAAAAAATCGCCCTCCACATCGATTATCTGCCCGGTGATGAGAGTGAAAAGAAATGGGACCGCCTGCTGGCTATGTCCGCGGTAAAACAGGCCGCCCACCGCCACGCGGGACGCCGCCGCCGGGTTTTTACCGCCCAGGGAGAGGCCTTTATCCATCGCGGTAAGGATCTGCGCACTTTAAAACGTATGATTGGAACCGGAGGATTCTTGAGCCGCCTGAAAGGTTTTGACCCTGGTGAGCTTTTACAGGGTTTACAGGGGCACGCCCCGGCCGATGAGATCCCTATGCTGCCAGATACCCTGGATTACTACAGGGACGATAAATATCTTCTACCCCTTTTGGGCAATCTTGTGGGCGTCCTGCCTCAGGAAGCGATACTGCCGCAGGAAGCGGTACTGCCGCAGGAAGCGGTACTGCCGCAGGAAGCGGTACTGCCGCAGGAAGCGGTACTGCCGCAGGAAGCGGTACTGCCGCAGGAAGCGGTACTGCCGCAGGAAGCGGTTCTCCTGGGGCTTTCCGCCTTAACCCACGAGGGTCCCTGCAGGCCCGACGAATGCCCGGGTCAAAACGGGCGCAGGGGAGGGCGCAATTGGAACTGAAAAACCAAAAACTTGACGACCAGCTCTTTTATCAGGAGCGTAAGGAAATTCTCGACACATGGCCCACAGGCGCCGCGGTGGATCTGGAGGAAGGGATCCGCTACCAGGACTCTCTGCCCGAGTCAAAAGTATTTTCCGTTGTGATGAGCAAGGCGGAAAAAGAGGGGCGCGTGCTCCTGCAGCCCAGGGCGGGGGTTGCCCTGGTGGATGAGCAAATTAAGCTTTTGCGCTTTTTGGAAGAAGACTCTGATCTCCTTCCCACCACGATTGACGCTTATACCCGTCAGAATAAGTATCAGGAAGCCGAAAAGGGGATTCAAAAGTCCTTACAGGCCGGCCGTTCGCTGCTCAACGGATTTCCGGCGGTCAATCATGGGGTGCAAGAGTGCCGGCGCCTGATTGGGAGCGTGAACAAACCCGTGCAGGTCAGACACGGCACCCCCGATGCGCGTCTTCTGGCAGAAATTTCCCTGGCCTCAGGTTTTACGGCTTATGAGGGTGGGGGGATCTCTTACAATATCCCCTATGCTAAAAACGTGCCTCTGGAGAAATCCATCAGGGATTGGCAGTATGTGGATCGTCTAACCGGAATTTACGAAGAAAGGGGCATCAACATTAACAGAGAACCCTTTGGACCTCTCTCCGGAACCCTGGTCCCTCCTTTTATCGGTCATGTGGTGGCCCTTATTGAAGGCTTGCTGGCCCTGGAGCAAGGCGTGCGATCGATTAGCCTGGGATACGGCCAGGCCGGGAACCTGACCCAGGACACGGCGGCGATTTGCAGTCTGAAAGAGCTGGGCCATGAGTACTTTAGGGGGGCGGGTTTCAGCGATTATGAACTGACCACCGTGTTCCACCAATGGATGGGAGGATTCCCGGAGAATGAGTCCCAGGCCTTTTCGGTGATCTCCTGGGGCGGTGCCGTGGCGGCCCTTGCCGGCGCCACCAAGGTTATTGTCAAAACACCCCATGAGGCCATGGGCATTCCCACTAAGGAGGCCAACCTTGCCGGATTAAAGTGCACCCGTCAAATTGTCAATATGCTATCCGATCAGCAGATACCGCAATCCGGGCAATTGGATGAGGAAATAGCCGTCATTAAAGAAGAGGTTAAAACCGTGATGGACAGGGTCCGGGACCTGGGCAGCGGGGACATGGCAGTTGGCGCCGTACGCGCCTTTGAAGCCGGGGTTATAGATATACCCTTTGCCCCGGCGGTATGCAACAACGGGAAACTCCTGCCCGTCAGGGATAATGAGGGTTTCATCCGTCTGTTTAAACCGGGAGCCGTGCCCCTTTCCCCCCGGGTGGAGGCCTTCCATCGGGAGAGGATAGCCCAAAGGGCCAGGGCTGAGGGGCGGGAGGCCAGCTTTCAGATGGTTATTGATGATATTTACGCCATCAGCAAGGGGCGATTAGTAGGCAGGCCCAGATGAAGATAAAACGAGCCGTATTTATCCCGGGGAAAAGCGCGTTTTTCTTTGATGATCAGGCGGCCATAAAGGCAGGAGCGGTCCATGATGGATTTTTCTACAGAGGCGAAGCTGTCACGCCGGGATATACGTGCATCCGCCAGGCCGGGGAGGCCATATCGGTCTGCCTCCTGTTGAAGGACGATCAGTTGGCCCTGGGAGACTGCGTGGCCGTCCAGTACTCGGGCTCCGGGGGCAGAGATCCCCTGTTCTTGGCCGACCAGTACATCCCTCTGCTCGAAAAACATATCCGTCCACTGCTGGAGGGGCGGGACCTGGATTCTTTTAAGGACTTTGCCGGAGAATTGGATCGACTCAGGATAGACGGGCAGAGGCTTCACACCGCCCTGCGATATGGGTTGTCCCAGGCTATTCTGGACGCAACGGCCAAGGCGCGGGGAACACTTATGACCCGGGTGATATGCGAGGAGTATCAACTGCCTCTGATCCTCAGGGCGGTGCCCATATTTGCCCAATCGGGGGATGACAGGTATGACAACGTCGATAAGATGATAATAAAAGAGGTTGATGTGCTTCCCCACGGGCTGATCAATAATGTGGACCAAAAGTTGGGACGCCGGGGAGAAAAGCTGAAGTCATACGTTCGCTGGCTGGCGGCCCGGATCCGAGAACTGCGGGGGAGTCGGGATTATGAGCCCGTTCTGCATATTGACGTTTATGGGACTCTGGGCATTATCTTTGACTATGATCCCGAAAGGATTACCGCATACCTCGGCAAGCTGGAACGGGACGCCGGGGAGTTCCAGCTCTATATCGAAGGACCGGTGGACATGGGTGAGAGAGAAGAACAGATTGCGGTTATGCGCTCCCTCATGGAAGCCCTGGAGAGGAGAGGATGTCAGGTCAAGATCGTTGCTGACGAGTGGTGCAATACCCTGGAGGACATAAAGGCTTTTTCGGACGCGGGAGCTTGTCATATGGCGCAGATTAAAACCCCGGACCTGGGAAGTGTGCATAATGTCGTGGAAAGCATCATCTATTGCAAGAAGCGCGGCGTTGAAGCCTATCAGGGAGGCAGCTGCAATGAGACGGATATCTCCGCCCGGACCTGTGTTCATATCGCCCTTGCTGCCCGGGCGGAGCGGATGCTGGCGAAACCGGGCATGGGTTTTGATGAAGGCTACTCGGTGGTACGTAATGAGATGGAACGGACCCTGGGTTTATTAAAGTTAGAGACGGGAGGCAGGCCATGCTGACAATGCCTATAAAGGATAATCTGGTTTATGCCACTTATCACGCTCCTCGGGGAAGGAAACGGATGTACACTCTTGCCAGTGTGCTCTCCATGCGTTATCTCTACCCCACAGACCTGTTGATCGGAGTTATCGGCGGTGAGGGTTCGGGCAAATCCACGCTGATCAAGGGGCTCTTCCCTGGTCTGGAATTGACCAACGACGATGAGGGGGTAAACGTCAGCCCCGCGCCGATTTTTGAGTTTTCCGAAGAAGATTTTTTTTCCGGGCACACCTTCCACCTGGACATCCGATACGAATCCGCCTTCCATCAAAAGTTTGAAATCGTCGAGGCGATCAAAACCGCAATCGATGCGAGCCGCCGGGTTGTGGTGGAGCATTTTGATCTGATTTATCAACAGTTGGGTATCAACGCCCAGGTAATTTTTGGTATCGGAGAAGACGTCCGCGTGTACCGGCCATCGATTTTCGGCCCTCTGCCAGAAAAGATAAAGCAGGTTACCGATGACTCTCTGAGATATCGCTTAATGACCCACTCCGCCGAAGACCTTGTTCAATACGTCCTCAGTAAGCATTACGGTGTGGTCCCTGACGTGCTGCATTCCGACGTTCGCCACGGTTTTATTATAGGTTTTCCGGAGAAACCGGACGCTGACCTGCAGGATCTGGAGGATAAGGTTAACGCCCTGATCGACGCGGATGTAAGTATCAGGCCGGATAAAGGGGATTACATACGCGTGGGAGAGGACAAGGTTTATTGCACGGGCAAACGCATCCATGTAAAATCTTCTTCGGAGATTGAAAACTTCCGGCTCGTGAAACAGTACGTATTTGATCCGCTTTCCCGGCAATATCTGCTTGTGGGGATCGTGGGAAGGGAAGAGATTGACGGATTCGATGAGAGTGCCTTTATGCGCAACGGCGCCTAAACGGAGCGACCGAGGATGAGAGAAATCTCCTTTGAACAGGCAGTCCGGGCCGTGGAGGAGCTCTGCCTCGAGGCTGCCTTTGACCTGCCGAAAGAAGTCTTAAACGGTTTACGCCGGTCTCTGGAAACGGAATCGTCCCCGTTGGGGCGATCTCTATTGGCACAAATTCTGGAAAACGCTCAGATAGCCTCACAGGAGCGAAGACCTCTCTGTCAGGATACAGGCACCGCGGTGTTTTTTGTGGAGATGGGCTGCGACGTCAGATTGGACCGGGGCACCATCGTGCAGGCAGTGAACGAAGGAACCCGTTTGGGATATAAAAAGGGGTACCTGAGAAAGTCTATTGTGGCCGATCCGCTCTTCGACAGGAGCAACACCGGGGACAATGCCCCTGCGGTGGTCCACCTCGAAGCTGCTAGCGGAGACAAAATCACGATTCATTTGGCTCCCAAGGGAGGAGGTTCGGAGAATATGAGCCGGACGGCTATGCTGAAACCCCTGGCGGGACCTGAAGGCGTGGTAGACTTTGTCATTAAAGTCGTGGTTGAAGCCGGGGGCAACCCCTGCCCGCCCACCGTCGTTGGCGTGGGCATAGGGGGGAGCTTCGAAAAATCCACTCTATTAGCCAAAAAGGCCCTGCTCCGTCCCATGGGCGAGGCCCACCCCGATCCCCGATACGCCGCGCTGGAGCGGGTGATCCTGGATCGGATCAACGCCTCCGGTGTGGGGCCCCAGGGTCTGGGAGGGAACACGACATCTTTGGCCGTTCATGTCCTCTCCTATCCCTGCCACATCGCGTCCCTGCCCGTGGCGGTCAATATAAACTGTCACTCGGCACGCCACGCCAGCGTAAGCCTATGATGAAAATCCGGAGCCCCCTGATGGTTGATGTGATAAGCAGTCTTAAGGCCGGGGACGAGGTTTTGCTGTCCGGGACGGTTTTTACCGCCAGGGACGTGGCCCATAAACGTTTTGTCAGCCTTCTGGAAAAAGGCCAAAGCCTGCCCCTGGATCTCGACGGGCAGATTATCTATTATACCGGCCCGTCACCGGCAAAACCCGGGGACCTGATCGGCAGCGCCGGTCCAACCACCAGCTACCGGATGGATCAGTTTTCTCCCGTACTACTGCGCCAATGCGGATTAAAGGGCATGATTGGAAAGGGGAACCGGGGGCATGAGGTTGTTGAAGCCATAAAAGAGAGCAAAGCCGTCTACTTTGCCGCGTTGGGAGGGGCCGGGGCCCTGATCGCCCAGCGCATCATTTCCAGTGAGGTGGTCTGTTACGACGATCTAGGTCCGGAGGCTGTTCGCAAGCTGGTGGTGGAGGACCTTCCTCTTGTCGTGGCCATTGATTCTCATGGGAACAATCTCTATCTCCAGGGACCGTCCCGGTACCAGGGACCCTCCAGGTACCAGGGACCGGCACTGTACCAGGGACCATCCCGGTACCGGAGAACATAGTATGTCAAAGCCGGTTATTGCACTGACAACAGGCCGCTACGAACAATCCACGCATAATTCAACAAAACGGTTTCTTATGGGATGCGGAATTGACTATCCGTCCTGCATTATCCGCGCAGGCGGAGCCCCGATGCTGCTCCCCGGCCTGGATGACAGCGAAGCTGTTGAAACAATCATGAATGCAGCTCATGGACTGCTCCTCACGGGAGGAGGAGATATTGATCCGCTTCTTTTTAACGAAGAGCCCCAGCCATCATTGACAGGTCTTGATTCCCGGCGCGATGCAGCGGAAATGGAGGCAGCCCGTATTGCTCTTGAAAAAGGCATGCCCGTATTCGGCATATGCCGTGGAATTCAGTTGCTCAATATTGCGCTCGGTGGCACCCTTGTGCAGGATATCAACAGCAGCATGGAGAGAGCACTTGAACATCAAACCCGAGAAACCAACCTCTTTCTCGGCCACTCGATTGCCATTGAAGAAGGCTCTCTTCTCTCTGAAATACTCGGCTCTACAGAGACAATGGTCAACTCGAGGCATCATCAGGCAGTTAAAATCGTTGGTGCAGGAATGAAAATAAGCGCCCGTTCTGAGGACGGGATTATCGAAGGTATTGAAGCAGATAACGGCAAGCCGATACTCGGACTGCAGTGCCACCCTGAAAATTCAGCAGAAGAACATCCCCGGTTTCAGAATCTATTCAACTGGCTGGTAACAGAGGCGGATCAATTCAGAGCATAAGAAGCGTTGATAATGTAGTACCGGCCCACCTGCAGTTGCACTTTGCTGTGCAAAAAAAAGAGGGCCGAGGGCAGGGCAAAGAGCACCTGATTACAGTGGACCTGGATTTGGGTCTCTATTTGTGCCGGTAGTAGATGCGATACTCGGGATCCTGGGGATCGATTTCAGTGGGCTACCCGAGATGTACCGGTTTCGCAACATACTCCCAGATTTTTCCGGAGCTGCTCGCCCGGTGCAGTTCGTTGAACTCACTCCAACATGCAGATTCGCTAGATATCAGTTTGTACCAAATGCCGCCGTCGGGATCGGACCAGTCTCTCATCTTCCATGGAAGAATTATGACAGGATTTACAATACGGTAAACAGAAGGTATGTTGCACAGCGTGCTGGTCTTGAGATCGATTTTTTGTTTTACGTTGAGCCTCTCCGTTAGTTCTTGCAACATGCCGCGAAATCTTCGAGTGGTGCATTCGTTCGCCTCGCTTATCAGACGC
>SDBV01006317.1_pt1 | contig 16465 bp, 17 predicted proteins | sample 2277081 | NCBI WGS metagenome assembly SDBV01 (sample SAMN10402039, study PRJNA504765) | marine sediment metagenome | isolation source: marine sediment core GS10_PC15, 223 cmbsf | place: Arctic Ocean: Southern Knipovich Ridge | collected 2010
AAAAATTGGATGTAAGATAATAAATAAAATGACAAAAATGGGTATGCCTATTTCATATAGAGTATAATATAGGAGAGCTTGTGCTCAACACTGTTAAATTATTGTATTCATGCAACAACGCAGCTGGTACCCCTATCCCTATGTGTCAGGATAGTTGTTGCCATGATAAAATTTAAAATAACTCTAGTTTTAATATTAACACTTCCGAATGCCGAAATATATATCAATAATTAAAAAATTACAGGAATAGCATATGGGATGGAAAATTGCTCATAAAAAGAATATAAAATTCTTAAAAAACTTTTTATTAGAACGCGAATTAGAATGCATTTTATTCTCATCAAGAGTAAAACCGTATTTAAATCGAAAACTTACAAATTCATATTATTTATCCTTTTTTAAAAACCATACCATTCTGATAAATGAAGATTTAATTTCCCATAAAATCAAAGAAGCAATTCTTCTTACTAAGCACGGCCTTGTTTTGCCCATTTTAAGTAAGAATATGAATTTTAAGATAAAAAATACATCTGTTATTAACTTTCTCGAAAAATATACAAAAAAAATATTTTCCATACTTGGTAATAAACACAGTGTTTTAAAATTACAGTACTATTTTAATAATAATAATGTTGACCTGGTAGATTATCATTTAATGATATTAGATCTAAACAATAGAAAGCAAAACAACTTATCTAATTTAAACGGTATTACAATTCGGAAGGCAAAGCCTTTCGATACTGATTTTATATTTGAGCTGCAGGAAAACTATGAAAAAGAAGAAGTATTAATAGACAAGGAAAAATTTAATAAAAAACTATGTATGACAAATTTAAAATTCAGTTTAAAAAATCAGATTATTTTTATTGCAGAGTATAACGGAAAAGCTGTTTCAAAAGCGGGTACAAATGCCAGAGGTTTTAAAATAGACCAGATTGGTGGAGTATATACAAAAAAAGAGTTCCGGGGCAGGAATATTTCTGCTCTTGTTTTAAAGGAATTATTCTCTGAATTAAGTAAAGAAAAAAATACTGTCTGCCTCTTTGTAAAAAAAGATAATCATGCTGCGATAAAACTCTATAAAAAAATCGGTTTTAGCATAATTGATGAATATAGAATCGTGTATTATAAGAAATAGTATTTACTTTAGTATGAACTTTATTATCCTGTCTCTTTGAGCTTCCTTTATATTATCAAAGTGGATGCTTAAGCTCGACTGATCCTTGGAAACACGCTCTATTCTGCTATTCAAAATAAGCTTATCTTTTTTATTGAGATTAAGTGAAAGAAGAAGATTCTCTCCCTTATTAACAGAAAATCCCGGATTCTTCACTCTAGCTCCCCCGCCTCCAAGGTCTATTAAGTAAGAAGTGTATTCCTTATTGCCGGTTTTTATAATAACAGGCAGCCTTAACCTTCTTCTAAAATAATTTCTGTTCTGAATATGTTCTATTTTTTCTGAATGATTTAATTTGATAATGCCATTTTCTATACCGGATACGGTTGTATGAATTAAATAACATCCTGTATCCCGTTCAACTTCCAGAATTACACGCCTGTTTGTATTAATTATACTATTTGTTTTAATCTCTATACTATCTTCATTTATACTGTTAATTATAGTTCTAAAAGACTTTACACCACCGGCATGTACTTTCACTTTTAGATTGGGAAACAGCTCTGCTGATGAATGCAAAGAACTTTTAACACTGCTGCCGGAAAGGCCGAGTTTTAATCTTAATTTTGCAAGTCCCGCCCAGTTTGCGCCATTTATACTTAAAAATTGTTTCGCGCATGCATTAAACGCGGGAGGGCTTGTAAGTATATCAGTTACTTTAACCCTTTTAAAATATGTTTTTAATTGATGAACCATATCTGTTTCCAGAGGAGCAAGATTTTTTCGATTAATTATTTCTTCAAATAGCCTATTTTCTGATTTAATAACTCTGCGCTGTGCAATTTTCCTTTTAATTAAATAAAATACCGCGGGAATAATAATTATACTTAGAACAAGAATAATCCATAGTGTAATTTCCAGCGGATCTCTTTGAAACCCTCTGGCAAGCTCATCCCAGAATGCTCTTAATTTTTCTCCGTCTAGAACTATCATCTCTTTATATTAAATATTATGTATTTAAGATTGATAAGTCAAATTTAAAAAACTAATTATATCTAATGAGAAATTTCCACAGTCCTGCCTTTTAATACATCTCCCGCGGTTTTTATAGCGCACATTTCTCCGCACATAGTACAGGTTTCTTCTTTTAAAGGTTTTGATGAGTTTCTGTACTCTGTAGCTTTTTCCGGGTCAATTGAAAGAGAAAGCATTTTTTCCCAGTTAAGGTCCGCTCTTGCCTTACTCATTTTTCTGTCCCATTCTCTTGCACCGGGAAGCCCTTTTACAATATCCGCAGCATGGGCAGCAATCCTTACTGCAACAATACCCTCTTTCATATCATTTAAATCCGGCAGCCTTAAATGTTCTGCGGGAGTTACATAACAGAGAAAATCCGCCCCGCTGGAAGCTGCAATTGCACCGCCTATTGCACTTGTTATATGGTCATACCCTGGAGCAATATCTGTTACAAGAGGGCCAAGCACATAAAAAGGCGCACCATGGCAGAGTTTTTTTGCGAGCTGCATATTTGTTTTAATTTCATTTAAAGCCATATGCCCGGGGCCTTCTATCATAACCTGCACATGTTCTTTCCATGCATGTTTAGTTAATTCGCCAAGGGTAATAAGTTCTTCTATCTGGCATGCATCTGTGGAATCTTCTATACAGCCGGGCCTGCATCCGTCACCAAGGCTTAAAGTAACATCATAAGTTTTACATATTTCAAGCAGCCTGTCATAATATTCATAAAAAGGATTTTCATTACCCGTCATCTCCATCCATGCAAACAACAGTGAACCGCCCCTGGAAACAATATTTGTAAGACGTTTATTGTTTTTAAGCCTTTCTGCTGTTTTCCTGTTAAGGCCTGCATGAATCGTTATAAAATCTACACCGTCTTCCGCATGTTCTTTCACTACTTTAAAGAAATCATCCGCAGTTAAATCCTTTAATTCCTTTTCTATATTACCTATTGCATCATACATAGGAACTGTTCCTATCATAGCAGTGCTCAATTCAATAAGCTTTGTTCTAAACTCTTTAGTTTTGCCAAAACAGCTCAAGTCCATTATGGAATCAGCCTTTAATTTTACCGCGTAATTTGCTTTTTCCAATTCTTTATTTATATTGCTGCAGTCTTTGGAAATTCCTATATTAACATTAATTTTTGTTTTTAATCCTTCGCCTACAGCTTCAGGGCTCAAAGATTTATGATTTTTATTTGCAGGTATTACAGCATTCCCTCTGGATACCTTTTCCATTAAAAGTTCTATATTTATATTTTCTTTTTCAGATACTATTTCCATTTCCCTTGTTTTTATTCTTTTTAATGCTGCATCCATCTGCGTTGTGTATTTCATTCTATTCCCCCTTATATATTCTTATTGTTTATTTTTTCCTGTAATATTTTTATTTTTTCACCAATTTTGTCGGCACCGACAATTTCTGTTACCACGGCAATACATTCCGTGCCTTTTTTTATTACTTCCAGAATATTATGTTCCTTTATTCCCCCGATTGCGACAAACGGAATGTCTATATTCCGGACTACATATTCGAGATATTCAAGCCCTACCGGCTCACATACATTTTTTTTGGTTTTAGTCGCAAATATTGGCCCGACACCTATGTAATCTGCACCTGATTTTACCGCTGCCTGCGCCTGCTCCGGGCTATGGGTGGAAAGCCCTATAATCATATTTTCACCTATAAGCTCCCTCACCTGCTCTACAGGAAGATCATCCTGACCCACATGTACTCCGTCTGCGCCAACCAGTATTGCTATATCAATATTATCATTTACAATAAATATTACATCTTTCTCTTTAGTAAGTTTTCTGATTTCAAGACATTCCATATATTTTTCTAAGATTGATTTATTCTCTTTTTCCCTGTACTGAATTATTTTGATTCCGGATTCTATCATCTCTTTTACAACTTCTACGTTGCTTCTGCCTCTGGAATGTTCCTCTGCTGTAATACAGTAGATTCCCTGCACAATGTTTTTTAATATACTCACCTTTTTATATTCTCCTATATACTCCTTTTCTAAAGAATATATTCTAAATCGTAATTCTTCATACTTTTTCGATATCTCTTTGTTTTCAACTTTTATATTTTCTTCTATTACACGTAGAGCTTCCTGCACCCTTTTAAAATTTGCATAAATAATTTCTTCTGTATTTTTTTTTATATCAAGCTCAGTTTTTTTTGAAACCTCATATCCAACATCATTTAAAGAGTCCCTTGAAAATATAAGTTTTTCGTTATCAGAAATTAATTTTCTTATATTATGTCTTGCAGTTTTCAGTTTTTCTGTAAGTGTATTATTATTAAGCACAAATCTGGCTGTATCCTCTAAAACCCTTAAACCTTCACAGGCCCGGTTTATATTAGCATCTATTATTCTAAAACTATTCATTTTTAATTCCCACCTGACCGTTTTTATCTGGTAATTCATCAAGAACATATGTTAAAACAACATCCGACTGCTTAGAGGCTTCTATTTTTGCATCCGGATTAATACGTTTTAGATTCTGTTTTAATGCCTCTGTTTTAAGCATACCAATCTGTTCTGCAAAATAAAACTGCCTGTTTAAATTACTCGCATCTATCTTATCAAAATCCATAATAATAAAATTATCAAAGCCACAGCGTACAAGATTCATAGCACAGTTGGAACCAGGGCCGCCTGCACCTGCTATTCCTATTTTAACAGACCGTATTTTATTTAAATCATCTTTATTAAAATACTTTAACAGGCCACACTCGAACTTATTATTCATTTCATATTCACCTAACACAAATACTGCCAGTCTTTAAATACAGGCTGATATCCTTTTTTGTATATTGCATTTTTTACTTCTTCGACTGTCCGCCTATCATCAATTTCAAACTGTGTTTCCTCATCTTCTTTTTGATATCCTCCAACAGAAGTTTTTGAGCCCGCAGACATTTTTGTTGTACCAAGAGGTATAAGGTTATCCCGGAGCTCCGCGCTCTCTCTTGTAGAAATTGATATCCCCGCTCTGTGAAGAAATAATCTTAAAGCAAGTATAACCTGAATAAGATTTTTATCAGAAACAGTTTTAACAGAAATATTATTTCCCTGAAACGGGCGCATTCGCGGAAAAGACATTGCAATTTCTACAGACGGATATTTACTCTGAAGATATTCTGCATGAATTCCTGAAATAAAACATTCACTTCTAAAATCATCCAGTCCCAATAGGGCTCCGATATTGACTGAACGGATACCGGCCCTGCAGGCCCGCTCCGGTGTATTAAGCCGGAACTCATAATCTCTTTTCGGGCCGGAAGGATGTAGCTGCTTATAAAGTACCTGGTTATAGGTTTCCTGATAAATTGTAAGATTGTCCACACCCGCATCTATAAGCCTTACGTACTCACTTTCTTCCATAGGATATATTTCTATAGATATGGAAGAAAAGTATTTCTTTAATATAATTATTGATTCTTCGAGATACTGTACAGTTGCTTTATTTCTTGCACTGCCTGTCAAAATCAGAATATGTTTTAATCCTGTTTCTGCAATCACTTTTGCTTCCTGCTCGATTTCTTTAAATGAAAGCTGCTTTCTTTTTATAGTATTATCATTATTAAAACTACAGTAAACACATCTGTTTTCACAGAAATTTGATAGATAGAGAGGAGTGTATAAAAGTATCGTTCTACCGAACTGCCTGATTGTTATTTCATGAGCTGCCTGAGCCATTTCTTCAAGGCAGTTCTCTGCCGCCGGTGAAAGCAGGGTTAAGTAATCCGGATATGAAAGCTTTCGCCTGCCAATAACCTGTAATACATTATTCTCTGTTACAGAATTATAAAACTCATTAAAGTCAAAATCTCTATATTGATTAACAATATCTATAAATCCCGTGTTTTCTAATATCTTCATATTATTCATTACCTAAGAAAATCTGTTAAAGGAGAAGATGCAACAGCTAATTCAGTAACTCTTCCAATTCCTGCTAAATATGCTTTTCTTCCTGCTTCTATTGCTTTTTTAAATGCAAGGCCCATCTGCGGCGGGTCTTCTGCACTTGCAATTGCGGTATTAACAAGGCACGCTGCAGCCCCCATCTCCATAGCCCTGCATGCTTCGGAAGGTTTTCCGATTCCTGCGTCTACAATAACAGGCAGCGGTATTTCCTCTATTAGAATTCGAATCATCTCTTCTGTTCTAAGGCCCCTGTTAGTTCCAATTGGCGCGCCTAACGGCATTACTGCTACCGCCCCTGCATCTACCAGGCTTCGTGCCACATAAAGATCCGGATTAATATATGGAAATACATAGAATCCATCCTTTGCAAGTCTTTCCGTTGCAGCTGCTGTTTCATACCCATCCGGCAGAAGGTACCTGTTGTCTGAAATAACTTCTATTTTTATCCAGTTTCCACAGCCTGCCGCTCGAGCTAATTTAGCAATACGCACTGCTTCATCCGCGGTCCTTGCACCGGAAGTATTCGGCATGAGCTTAACAGATTTTGGTATATGGTTTAGGATGTTCTCATTTGTAGAACTTAAGTCTATTCTTCTTAATGCAACAGTCATTATCTGAGTTCCGCTTAAGCGTACAACCTCCGGTATAATGGAATCATTTGAATATTTTCCAGTACCTGTAATTAGCCTTGATGTAAGGGCTTCACCGCCAATTTTAAAATCATCTTCCATAATCAACCTCCCCCTACAAGCTTGAGTATTTCTATATTATCGTTCTCTTTTAAAACAGTTTTTGAGTAATTCTCTTTAGGTATTATTTCCATGTTATGTTCAACTACAATGGTATCCGGATTTATTTTCTTTTGTTCAAGCAAACCAGTAATATTTCGAGGCCCTTCAAGTATTTCTTCTTTTCCATTTAATATTATCTTCATAAAACACTCCGCAATTTTTAATGAAGAACTCCGGAGCAGAGCTCCGAAGTATCTTCGTTCTATAAGGCTGCGGCAAGCCGCAACTATTTTATAAGCCTTCATCCCCGCAGCAGAGCTGCGGAGTATTCGGCTAAACCGAATAAAAAATACAGCATAAAAAAAGCTCCCTTAAAATCAGGGAGCTTAAATATCAATAACTATTAAATTATTAATAAAGCTTCCCTACGTCAGTATTATCTGCATCAGGTACAAAGGGTTGGTAAAACCATCTCAGCCCGTAAGGGGCACCCCCAGCTGTAAAATTTTTATGTACATTTATAAAGTATATGAATATGCAAGAAAAGTAAAGGTGAAAGTTCACCAGGCATTTTGCACCCAAAGGGCATAATAACGATGTTAAAGAAAATTAGGATTTCATGCAGATTTTACAAGACTGTATTCGCGGTTTAAGTGAAATACAAGCACGTTGATACCTGCAGTTGATCAGCACCCAGGGGCATAAGGCACCTTCGGTTTAGCTGTAAATACAATGCAGCCTATAATAGCATTAAATTAATTACTTGAACCATTTTATAATATTCACTATCATTTCAAAATCAGAGGAATTCAAGCATGTCAGAAAAAAAAGTAATCATCATTGGTGCAGGTATATCCGGCCTATGTGCTGGAAACTACCTTCAGATGAATGATTATGATACAGAAATATTTGAACTTCATGATAAATGCGGTGGTCTATGTACTGCATGGAAAAGAAAAGAATATACTTTTGATGGATGTATACATTGGCTCGCAGGTTCAATTCAAAATGATCCGTTTTATAAGCTCTGGAACGAAATAATCAATATGGGTAAAATTAAATTTGTAAATCAGGAACGTAAATTCCGTTTCATTTCGAAAGATGATTCCAAATTAGATCTTTTTGTAGAAACATCAAGATTACAGGAAGAATTACTAAAACTCGCACCGGAAGATACTGTATTTATAAAAAAGTTTATTAAAATCATTAAAAAGTTCAAAAAATTTAAAACGCCTGTAAATAAAGCGGTAGAAGTTATGACTATCCTGGAAAAGATCAAATTGTTATTTTCGATATTACCTTTTATACGACAATTTATAAAATATTCAAAAATTTCTGTTGCCGAACAAGGTATGAAATGCAAAAATCCACTACTCCGTAAAGTACTTACTCATAATAAGTTATTTAATAATTCTTCATTTATAGGGCTTATAATGTCACTTGCATGGGCAAGCAGGAAATCAGCCGGATACCCCATCGGAGGTTCACTTCCTTTTGTAAGACAATTTGAAAAAAACTTCTTAAAACTTGGAGGCAAAATACATTATCGTTCAATGGTTAGTTCAATAACAGTGGATAATAATGTCGCAAAAGGAATTGAACTTAGCAATGGAGAAAAGTATAGTGCCGATATAGTTATTTCTGCAGCAGATGGTAATTATACAATTTATAATATGTTGAATGGAAAATACGTTAATGAAAAAATTGAAGATATGTACAAAGATAGGGACAAATTCCTGGTTACATTTCCTTCTCTTATATATATATCTATTGGTGTTTCTAATTCTCTAAAGGGAATTCCACATCAGATTGTCTATGAAATTGATAAATCTATAATTATTGACGACATGACAGAGAGCTCATATTTAAATGTTACTATCTATAATTTTGATCCTACACTTGCACCGGAAGGTAAATGTTCGATTTTAGTGATGTTCGAAACCTTTGCCTATAAATACTGGACAAAACTTAAAGAGAATAATCCTAAAGAATATAAAGAGAAAAAACAGGCAATAGCAGAAAAGGTAATTAATATTCTCGATAACAAAATAGGTAACATTAAAGAGAATGTTGAAGTTTTCGATGTAGCTACACCTGCAACATTTATCCGTTACACAAATAATTGGAAAGGCAGTTATGAGGGCTGGCTTCCCAGGCCCGGTGGTTTAATGCAGAATTTAAGCAAAGAACTGCCGGGTTTAGAAAGTTTTTACATGATCGGCCAATGGGTTCAGCCAGGAGGAGGGCTCCCGACAGGAATATTATCCGGAAGAAATATTACTCAAATAATCTGTAAAAAGGATAAAAAACTATTTAAGATAATCAAAAGGAACTGATTATACAATATTTATATAGCAGGCAGAACCATCAGCTTATTCCAGAATATACACAACAGGCGGAGTGAATTTATGAACAAGCTTTCTTGTTTCCGGTTTTAGTTTTCTAAAAACCTGCGGTGTAATAATAAATCTTCCCTTATATCGATTAGAAGGCCCACTTTGAGGCATAAGTGCGGCAATATTTACTGCATTTCCATAACAGTCCGGCCGCTCTATAGGTTCAAGTTTTCCAAGCGTTATCTCTCCATAATGCATGGACATAGTTACCCTGTTATGCAAATTCTCTGAATCAATATAATCATGAAGTTTTTTCTGTAATTCAATTAGTGCCCTTACTCCGCTGTCTATAAGTTCATCGGGAAAAATAATAAGGCCTGCATCACCCATATATTTAGTGTTTTTCCGCCTGAGATCTTAATTTTATTTGTCACCGCAAATTGCTTTATGCAAATCCACTTGATATCAAATAATTTTTATATTATATTATTATTAATGTTCCTTACATTATATAAGAATAACAGGGGGGGGGAACAATGGCAATATTACACTATTCACGATCATGACAGAGATCTATTCGATATGTTCTCATTAACAATCAACTGGAGAAATACAAATAATATTATAAGGGAAAGACAATACAGTTTTACAAACCAGATAGAAAAAGACAAAAAAATCCAGAAATTATTCATGAAAAAATTAAAAGAAGGATATAAACTACTTTATGAATATCCAAAGGAGCTGTTAAATAAGAAAGTCCTTTAAAGCTGCAATCTGTCAGAATAAACCGGAATATAATAAAAATAAAAATATAACTACCACGTTAAAAATGATAGATAGAGCAGCAGATAACAAAGCTTCACTTATAATGCTGCCGGAAATGTTCGCATATCCATATGAAATAGATAAATTAAAAGATATAGTAGAAGAAAAAAGTGAAACCTTAAATATTTTAAGAGAAAAAGCAAGACAAAAAAGAATATTTCTCTGCACTGGCTCCATAGCAGTAAAAACGGGAGAAAATATTTTTAATACGTCCTATCTTATTAATCCGGATGGGAAAATTATTCTTAAATACAGCAAATGCCATTTATTTGATGTAGAATTACCGCATTTAACTGTAAAAGAATCAGATATTTTTTCTAAAGGTAATAATATTGGCTCTGTAGCTACAGAGCTTGGTAATATAGGTATTATTATCTGTTATGATATTCGCTTTCCGGAGATTACAAGGAAACTCGCCTTAGAAGGAATAGATATACTTTTAGTTCCCGCTGCATTTAATACAGTAACAGGTCCTGCACATTGGCATATTACTTTAAGAACAAGGGCTGTAGAAAACCAGATATTCATAGCTGCGGCATCCCCTGCAAGGAACAGAAATTCTGCGTACAAAGCTTACGGCTATTCCATGTTTATAGATCCCTGGGGAAGGATATTAAAACAGGCAGGAAAACGCCAATCTATTATTTACAGCATTATAAATCCGGAAATTCAGAAAGAAATTAGAGACAGGCTTCCTTTGCTAAAACATAGAAGAAAAGACTTATACTAAAGCATTTTTATATTAATTTATCTTGATATTATTTAAGATCAGGATTATAAAATATATTAGAAAGTTAATAATATTAATAAAAACATTTTTATTCTTTAAGATTTTAAAAGAATTCTGGAGGTCAAAAGTGAGCAGGATAGAAAATATTGTTAATTTGATAAACAAATTCCTCGAAAAAAACAATCTATCTATAATAAAGAATTTTCCAGAAAGTATAGGCTTAGTCTATGAGTCTGCAATACGGTCTATCTGGCAGGTTGAGGATAAAGATAAACGTGACACTCTGTGTGTTGAAATATCCGCGGAATTAAAAAAATACTTCGGGGGGAAAACATTAGAAGAGGCACTCGAGAAAATTAAAGTTAAGCTCGATAAAGAAAAAGAACAGCAAAAAGAACAAGAAGAAAAAAAGAAGCTGGAAGAAAGAAAGAAAGATCCCAATTATATTCCTTCTTTTGATGAACTTATGAACTCATAAATTCCATATGAACAGCATAAAACATCTTATTTCCGGCGGGATTATAACAAATTATTACTGCACATCAAAATGCAGGCATTACCTTTATGCATGCAGCCCTTTCCAGGAAAAACAATATATAAATGAACATACCGCAGAAAAGCTAATACTAAAAATAAAAAAACTAAGTTGTAGAAGCCTTCATATCGGAGGCGGAGAACCACTATTAAATATAAAAGCATTAATTCCTATACTGGATATATTTCAAAAGACAAATATAAATATTGATTCATTAGAACTAAAACCGGATGAGTTTTATATAAGGGCTTAAGCAAAATATCCGGTTAAACTCTAAGCTGTATATAGTTCCTGTTAACTAATTTTATACTGTCTAACTATTATCTGTAGATGTTTCTGGTGATAATTGACAGAAATCTTAAGTTGAAATCAGAATTGTAATAATAAAAAAATGCTTTCCTTTTTTTTAAAACATGTTAAACTATTCTTGTAATTATAAAATAATCATTTGCAGCGTTGCTGCATGATTTTAACCGTTAATAGTACATATTAAAAAGGAGGAGCTATGAAAAAGTTATTGATATTTTCATCGCTTGTGATACTAGTACTGCTAGTTTTTACCTGTGAGGAAACAGCCGAGACTGTAGAACCAATTACCTTTACTATTTTAAACGGGGCAGAACCACCAAGTCTGGATCCGGCCTTAAGTGAAGATAATGTCTCCATGAATATTCTACTGGGTTTATTTGAAGGATTACTGGTTTACGATCCAGAGACAAATGACGGTATTCCAGGTATTGCCGTGAGCTGGGAAATAAGTAATGCCGGTAAAACCTATACCTTCAAAATTCGCAGAAATGTTAAATGGAGTGACGGCGTGGCTATTGATGCTCATACTGTTGTAAATTCCTGGTTAAGAACTTTAGATCCGGAAACCGCATCTCCCTATGCATGGCTGATGGGTATGGTTGTAGAAGGAGCTGATGCTTATAATTCAGGTGATGCCGGTCCGGAAGCTGTTCAAATCAGAGCTCTGGATGATTATACATTTCAAATGGATATGGTTGGCCCGCTGCCTTATGTAGAAAGTATGCTGCCTCATTCAATTTTTGGCATCGTACCGCTTCATACTATTGAAGAATTTGGTGATAAATGGACACTACCAGGAAATATAGTAAGTAACGGAGCGTTTGTTCTTGAGGAATGGAAACCGCAGGATTATTTGTCTGTAGTTAAAAATGAAAACTACTGGGATGCAGATAATGTTCAACTGGATAAGATTATTTATATTCCAAGTGATGACAATAATACCCGCTTTTTAATGTTTAAAAATGATGAAGCCGACTGGATGTTTCAGAGTCCTCCTTTAGATCAGATAGATGCCATTGTATTAATGCCTGAATACCAGGTAATACCTCAATTAGCCACTTATTTCTATGAATTTGACCACACCAGCGCTCCTTTTAATGATGTAAATGTTCGTAAAGCATTGGCTATGGCCATAGATAAACAAGCCCTGGTGGATAGTGTTACCCGCGGCGGGCAATTAGCTACGGATGCGGTTGCGCCGGCCACTCCGGGCTATGTACCTCCGGATGGAAATGCTCTTAATATAGAGAAAGCAAAAGAATATTTAGCTTTAGCCGGTTATCCGAACGGGGAGGGCTTCCCAGAGACGACTATCCTGTATAATACCCATGATGCCCACAAAATAATTGCCGAATACATTCAACAGCAATGGGAGCAGAATCTGGGTATTCTTGTTACAATTGAAAATGCCGAATGGAAAACAGTCCTGGCCAGGGGTAAAGAACAGCAATTTGATATATTAAGAATGGGATGGATTGGTGATTATCAGGATCCCAATACCTTCCTGGAACTCTTTTTAACTGAATCCGGCCAGAACTACGGATTATACTCAAATCCTGAATTTGATGCTCTAATTAAACAGGGAGCTACCATGACAGCCGGCTCGGCTCGGTATGCAGTTTTACAGGAAGCAGAACAGATATTGATAGCGCAGGATCAGGGAATTATTCCATTGTATCATTATGTTAATCAGGACTTAATTGATTTAACAAAATGGGGTGGATGGTATAAAACTGTTGTGGGATGGCATCCACCTAAATATATCTATCTAAAATAATCCTTAAAACAAGGAAATCGCAAAGAGAGGAGACAAGCTCAAAAAGCTTTTCTCTTCTCTATTTTATAAAAATTTTGAAATGTGGAAATCATTAAACTATAATAAAATTGTTTTTATAAGAGGAAGACGCCACAAATGCCAAAATTTATTATTCGCCGGTTTATAGGATTAATACCTACTATATTTATTATTATCTCATTAAGTTTTTTTATTATGCGAATAGCTCCAGGCGGGCCCTTTGACAAAGATCGCAGATACCCGCCGGAAATTCTTAAAAATCTTGAAGAAAAATACAATCTGGATGAACCCTTGATTGTACAATACGGCATGTATCTCATGGATATTTTACAGGGCGATCTGGGTGCTTCCACCAGTTATCCGGATCACGATGTTAATTATTTCATCTTTAACGGCCTGCCCAAATCCATGCTCCTTGGTTTGGTTTCACTATTTCTTGCGGTGGTGCTGGGTGTTAGTGTGGGCATGATATCTTCTGTAAAACAAAATACCTGGGTGGATTACACGACCATGTCTCTTGCTATCCTGGGAATTACAGTTCCCCTCTTTGTGATTGGCCCCATATTGCAGTATTTTTTGGCCTTAAAATTGCACTGGCTGCCTACATCCGGCTGGATAGAAGGTAAATATGGTTTAGTTACCTTGATTATGCCTATAATAACTTTAACTCTGCCTTATTTTGCTTACATTGCACGTTTATCGCGTGCCAGTATGCTGGAAGTTTTACGGAGTGACTATGTACGTACAGCCAGAGCTAAGGGTTTAAAGGAAAGTGTTATACTTTTTAAGCATGTGCTTAAAGGCGCTTTATTGCCTGTAGTGAGTTTTTTAGGGCCTGCACTGGCTGGAATTGTTACCGGTTCAGTTATTGTTGAGAAAATATTCCGAATTCCCGGTATTGGCCATTTATTTATACAGGCTGCTTTTAACCGTGACTATTCTCTGCTCATGGGTACGGTTATTGTCTATTCAGTGATACTGCTCTTAATGAATTTTCTGGTTGATATCTTATATGGTTTTTTAGATCCCAGGATTACATACAGTTAAAAGGACATGAATATGAATCATACACAAAAAAAATCTCTGGAAAATGAAATAGAAAAACCTGTTAAAGGAATCAGTCTCTGGAAAGATGCGTGGAAACGGCTTAAAAAGAATAAAATGGCCATGTTCGGCCTGATTATGGTGTTTTTATATTCTATGGTTTCACTCATGGCACCAATCCTTCCCATTCATTCCTATAAATTTCAGGTTGTAGAACATCGCTTTTTACCACCTTCCTTTAAAACCTCAGGTGAGCTGCTGTATGAAAGGGAAGAAAACATGCTGCGGGTACTGGCTTTGAAAGAAGACAGAGACACACTGAACGAAAACGAATTGGAACAGCTTGAGCAATTAAAAATAAAACTGGAAACTGAAACAGTTGAAATTAAAGGAAAGCTGATTTTGACCAACGAGCGAAGGTACTTATTAGGTACTGATTCCCTTGGAAGAGATCTTTTAGCCCGATTAATCTACGGAGGACAGGTTTCTATTGCCATAGGCCTGGTAGGCGCAATTACATCCGTTTTAATTGGAATTATTATAGGCGCCCTGGCCGGATATATAGGCGGCAAATTTGATTATCTGGTAACCCGTTTTATTGATATTATGTACAGTCTTCCTTACATGATGATTGTGATTATTTTGATGGCATTGTTAGGCGCTGGTATTTTTAATCTTTTTATTGCATTGGCTTTCGTAAGCTGGCTTACGGTAGCCCGTGTGGTTAGAGGCCAGATTATATCCTTAAAGAACTCGGAGTTTGTTGAAGCTGCCCGATCTATCGGTGCCGGAACTGGCCGGATAGTATTTCGTCACCTCGTTCCTAATACTCTTGGTATAATTATAGTTTTTACAACACTTAGAATACCGTCTTTCATTTTGATGGAGGCTTTTTTATCATTCCTGGGCCTTGGTGTTCAAGCTCCTTTTGCTACCTGGGGCTCTTTAGTTCAGGCAGGGGTGGAAGGTATGGATTTATATCCATGGCGTCTTTTTTTTCCTGCGCTGGCCATGGTGATTTTTCTATTTGCAACGAATTTTCTTGGTGACGGCCTGCGGGATGCCCTGGATCCGGAATTAAAGAATAAGCTTTAAAAGGTAAATTATGACTGAAAAAAAACAGATACTAAAAGTTGAAGATTTGCGAACTTATTTTAATACGGACGACGGTCTGGTAAAAGCTGTAGATGGTATTTCTTTTGATCTGTCCAGAGGCGAAACACTTGGCCTGGTCGGCGAATCCGGTTGTGGGAAATCTGTATCATGTCTGTCACTTTTAAAGCTGATTCCTTCACCTCCTGGTAAAATAATGTCCGGAAAAGCATTCTTTTTAGGTAAGGATATTTTTCAACAAAATGAGGAACAAATGCGTGAAATTCGCGGCTGCAAAATATCTATGATCTTTCAGGATCCTATGACTTCGTTAAATCCTTTTTTGAGAATCTCTACCCAGATAGTAGAGACTATCAGACTGCATCAGGGACTTAATAAAGAACAGGCCAGAGTAGCGGCCATTGAAATGTTAAAGATGGTTGGTATCCCCAATCCATCACGGAGAGTAGATGAATATCCTCATCAATTTTCCGGTGGTATGCGGCAGCGTGTCATGATAGCCATAGCTTTAAGCTGTGAACCGGAAATCCTTATAGCCGATGAACCTTCCACAGCGCTTGATGTTACTGTCCAGGCGCAAATACTGGAAATTGTCAAAGACCTGACAGTCAAATTACAAACAGCTGTAATTCTTATCACTCATGATCTGGGAGTGGTAGCCGGTATTTGCGACCGAATTTGTGTAATGTACGCCGGACGAATCATTGAAAAAGCCAGTGTGGAAGATCTATACCACAGTCCAAAACATCCCTACACCCAGGGCCTGATAAAATCAGTGCCAAGACTGGATAACCCTAATAAAAAGAGGTTGTTCTCCATAGATGGGCAGCCCCCAAATCTAATTAATCTGCCGGAATCCTGTGCATTTTATCCACGCTGTAAACATGCCATGGACATCTGCCGGCAAAAGTTTCCTCCGGAGTTTAATCTTTCAGATAGAATTGTGAACTGCTGGTTATATGAAGGA
>SDBV01006318.1_pt1 | contig 16464 bp, 18 predicted proteins | sample 2277081 | NCBI WGS metagenome assembly SDBV01 (sample SAMN10402039, study PRJNA504765) | marine sediment metagenome | isolation source: marine sediment core GS10_PC15, 223 cmbsf | place: Arctic Ocean: Southern Knipovich Ridge | collected 2010
CAACCGACCCTTTCCCGATTTGAAAATAGTTTGGACAAATCATCCATTTTTGACCTGTGTTATGGATGGCTGGATAAATATGTGTCAAGCCTAAAAGGCCGTAAGCACATTACTATTGATGTAGATGCCACCGATGACCCTACACATGGGAGTCAACAATTATCGATGTATAACGGCTACTATGGTCAATTCATGTAATGAATTGTTGTTTCATGATGGAGATACAGGACAAATAATAGTGCCAATACTTCGCCCAGGTAATAGCCATTCCAACAAATGGTATGTAAGCATTATGAAACATGTAATGACCAGGATAAAAGATTGTTATCTGCAAATGAAGATTACTGTTAGGGCAGACAGTGGTTTTAGTTGTGCCCCCTTCTACGAACTGGGTGATCAATATGATCTAAAATACAAGTAGGATTAGCCAGCAATAATGTATTAAAAAACAAAGTATCCAGAGCCAAATCAGCCGTAGAGCGCCTCTATTTAGAGAAAGGGATAAAACACCATCATTTCATCGGCTTTACATATCAAGCCAAAAGCTGGCATAAACCTTAACAATGCTATTCAAAAATCGAAAGTACTGGAATAGGCATCAACATTAGATATTTTGTAAGCAACCTAAGGTCAACAAGTTCAAGAGATTTATTTTGATTATTACGTTTCGATAAGAACCTGTACTGAAAATAGGAGCCACTATCAAGATCACCAAAAGAAGAATCTATTACCATCTCTCAAAAGCTTTTGTTCATCAGTCTCTGTTTCGGGCACTTATCACTCAATAAAGGTGATCGATTCATAGGAACAATCACCAAGGGATAAGTGTGTTCCATCCATGAAAATGGCCAAATTTTGATGTTGAATATCCTATAATAGCTCTGAAAATGTCTGAAAACTAAACTATTAATAACATAATAGCTCCAACCAGGACCAAAAAAATCACGAACTGAAAAAATTAAGTATATCTCAAGGATGGACCAGGAGTATGAATAATGCGGGTTAAGCAAGGCAAATTAAAAAATCACCAACTATATTTGAGCTCATTACCCTTTTTTCATTTTAATATTATCATACCATGTAAACAATCTAGGAAGGTTGTTTTTTAGACTTCTATATGCACTGTTAAGCACATATGCCCGGATTTTTTCCTAAGTTCTAATAACTTGCTGGGGACTAATACACGCAATCCATTCAGGTATTATTGTATTGATCGGAAAATAGCAATTTCAAACCTTTTGCACTTATACGATTGTATTCATTTGCACCCTTCTTTCCAAATCCAGAGAGTAATAATCGAGTGGAAGAATTAAGACCTGACAGCATGTTCCATTTAGCAATCTACTTGAAAACACAATGGACCAGATAGTATACAAAGAATAAGTTTTATAAATAGCACGCCATTATGGATCTTACAAAGTGCCAATGTTCCGTCAGATGGTTCTTCGGGTTAAAACTCCATCTTGTTCTAAATCTATTTATTTTATAGATGGAATTTGTAAAATAGGAACCCTCACTACACCATTCTGTAAATTTTAATTAAAGAAATATCTCAAAACTAAACTTAATACCAAAATTGTTTATTCGTGGATCATCAAGATAGGTAAGGCGGTGAAAGAAATCGATTCTGGCCACACGCAGAATATTTTCTATCCCATATCCAAGCTCGATATACGGGCCACTGCTGATACTCTTAAAAGGGTATAACTGGTTTCCATTTACATCTTCGGACGGTATAATATCAAAATTCTCTTCCCTTACATTGCCATATAGCACATTAGCAGTTGCCACAAGCCGCCACTTCAATTTTTCAATATAGGAATCCTGTTCAAAATAAATCCCTGAAAGGAGTGCTGATAGTTGAATGAAGCGTACTGGTCACTTGAAAATTCAGAAAAGTCCATCAAATTGTAGGCAAAACTAACATAAAATGGAGATTCATTACCGACATGATTCTTGAGCAACGGATAGGGCAATTGACCAATGATATAACCACCCGTGAGTTGGATACGTGAAGTACCGAATACACCCATCTTCTGATACTTAATAAATTTTAGTTCTAGTTTATGGTAGTCAAAATCACCGTCAAGAACATCCTTTAATCCTAAAGTATAACGAAATGTTATGGATGGCCAACGAGATGGCCCAATACTTATGCGGTTATTATCGTTGATAATAAAAAGTTCGTCTTTAGCAAATCGCGTCTCCAAACCAATTTCTGTGGTTCTCATGGTACTTTTAAGGACAAGATCTACTGCATAAGGGTCTTCATAATACTCGAAGTCGAAAAGTGGTTCATAATATCCCATTTTCATGAATACTTTTTGCGTAAGTCCTGTTCCAATTTGGGTCTGAAAATACAACCGGTTAGAAAAGCTTCGGAAGGGGTTTCGTAATTCACCAAAACGAGAATATGAATAAAATAAATGACTATAGTCCAGGTCGTTTGTGAGCAGGAATAATCGATCAATATCCTTTCTTGTCTCAATTCCAATTTTGGCCCAGGGTTTTCGATTGATAATGTATTCTAGACCTACCGTGTATTTCCATTCTTCATCCTTGAATCCATATCCTGTTGTGCCCTTCAATATCCATTTGTCGCTAAAGTCTAAATTTGTGCGCATTCCAAACCCCAATCGAAGGCCTTCAACATCATTAGCTGCAAATGCAGCAAAATAAGGCCCCAGGTCCACTTTGCCGACATCATGGTATCCCGTGGCAACAAGTTTGCCAAGATCTGTCATACGCTTCACAGTCCTAATATTCTTCAGTGTATCAATCATTTGAAAAACAAGTATTTCTGTTGCAGTTAGCGTATCATGCCTGTTTTCTTCCCAATATCCCTCCGGATACATGTTAATATCTTCGTCCATGACTACCGGATACCTATAAAATGAATCTTCGTGTGGTTCATTTACAACCACGTCTTTTGCAGAAGAATAGAATTTAGCAAGTAGTCCTGCCATTTCATCAGAAAGTTCATCAATATTTAAGAGCACCCTCGTTTTACTGGGAATCCATGGACCGGACGATGTGGGTTCTAGTTCCTGTTGTATTTTAATCTGTTCTATCCAGTTTAAATTTGTACTTTTATCTACCAAAACATCAACCTGCTTTAGTGCGTATGTAGACTTATCAATCCAAATTTTGCCCCGAAAAGCGAGGTCCTGCTGTCTCTTAGGAAAAATATCCAACCTGTAACAGTAGTGATCGCCCAGGTATAAACTGTCAACGAGTTCATATTCATAGATCGATTTCCAGCCATCTGCAAGAGGTGAAGCAAACTCCTTACTTAAAATATTCATCCAATTTTGATAAAAATTGTATTCCTGCAAAATCGTTCCCACCACCTGAGAAGTTAGAGTCCCATCTGTAATACCAATACCGGACAATTTGGTTTTAATTACATTTTCATATCGGAGTCGCGGGGATCTTTTGTAATAAAATTGAGAGATAGCTTCAGAAATAAATATGGGTAATATGGTTTTGCCGTCTTCTCCAACAATCAGTTCAATAGTATCAAGGACCTGGGCAACCTGGCGCATAATATTATTCTCTTTTTTGAATCTTTCCGAAAGGTTATCAATATCAATTTCTATTTTGGTATAACTTTCATACTCATATGCTTCCAGTTGTCTTTTATCATTTTGTTTCTTGTTTTTAATTACATTGCGCATGACCTCGTAGGCTGGGTTTTCTCCCCCATAAAAAACAACCTCCTTCAGGTTTACCAGGTCCTCTTCTAACTGAAAATTTATAGTTTGCGATGCAGAAATTTCAACAGGTATTGAAATTGAAACGTACCCTATATAAGATACAATAAGACTATCTGTCAATTTATTAGTCTCAATCAAATAATATCCCTGGAAATTTGTTGTGGTTCCAGTAGAAGCATTATTCAAATAAACATTAGCAAATGGAATCGGATCTCCCGTTGAAGCACCCAGAACTCTCCCCTGGATCTTATACCTTTGTTGAGCGAAAGCTGGGTAATAGAACATTTGAAGTAGCACTACTCCAAAAAAATATCGTAATAAGGTTCTGAATAGTTTCAGTTTCCTAGAGGGTGAAATTAATCCACTTGTTAATTCACAAATTTCTTTCATACTCTGACTTCTTACGTTTAAGTTTAATCTCTTTATAGGTAGAGAGCACAATGGGATTTGACTTCCAGGGTATATCTGTGTCGTTTATTGCTAAATCCTAAATCTGTTTCAGATACCTGATAAACTGGTAAATCCAACAGTGGTCCATCTTTAATTCGTTCTCAACTTCATTTGAGGTAACGAATTTATTGCCTTCTTCTAATTTCTTGATGGAAAACATGGACAAATATTCCGACTAGCTCAATCTTAGCATTTCTTTGAGATAGTGTTTTAACCGATGGATCCGAAGTGGAACCTCTCCCGAGTCATTCAAAATATTTTTCGAGTTTACTTTATCCAAGTCCTATTCAGCTTGTCATGATCTTATATCTATCAAATAAATTTTATCAATAGTAGTAATGTTTATACCTAAATGTATTACAAGGTAATATACATAAAAATCATTGAATATTACCTCTAGACTCTAAGAAGTATAAAAAAGGATTAATACCAGGTCATATTAGGTTTATTGGATATAAGTTATAGTTATATAAGTGTAGAAAAATCTTAAAGGGGAGAGCTCATTAAACTGTGTCATCGGTAAATATTCTATCTTCAAAGTAAAATGTCAAGTGATTCAATATTGTAGACCAGTTAAAGATTGAATTCTTCCACCGTTTCTGAAAGTTCAAGGTTGCTAAATACACCAATTTAACATAGCCATATCGGAAGTAAATGGCCTTTGGATTTGGTGTCTTTACGGACTATGCGATGATAACCTTTTACCGTATTGGTTGCATAGATTAATTTCCGGATCACTTCAGGGTATTTGAAATACTGGGTTAACCTCTCCTAATTGTGTCTCCAGCTTTTGAACCCGAGATGGGTAATGTATTGATATCTACCCAATAGATTATAGCCAGCATATCCGTCTGTCTGCAAACAGCTTTGAAAATTTTCTAATACTTGCTATGGTACTGATTTCCCTCGGGTTTGGTGATATTGAAAAATCACCATTTGACATTTGGGCAATAAAAACACCCATTGATACCCCTTCCATGGTTTTTGTGAACTCAGAACGGGAATAGGACTCTCATCGGCTTGGATGTAATCTGAGGTGTTGATATGGCTAACCATCAACTCATAAAGTGGAGTAAGCAACTGACACGTCTTTTTGAACAGATTAAATTACTCAAAGGTTTTTTCCTTTTTTTTAATTATAAAATTTCTTTCTAAATTGCAGAAGATGCAAAGTTTACTATTAATTTTCAGAATTCAGTAATTAAAAAACTATAATTATGAAAAAATTAACAGTACTTTTTTTACTGACTTTTTGTCTGGGTCAGTCATTATCTTCACAGACATTTTCTAACGACATCACGGAAACAAAAACAGATAAGCAATTCTATTTTGGAATAGGTTTTGGAATCGGGTTTTTTTATCCCGGTGATGTAAACGATTATATTCTAGATAATACATCTAATCTTCTAATTACGAATGGAGTTGCAGATATAGTTACAAATATTGTAGGGAGAGTTTCCTTAACTTATCGAATTAATAGTTCTGTTGATCTTTCGTTAATTGGGGAATTTGCCTGGGCACCTAAATATCTTGTCTTATCAGTAGGCGATGATTTATATTTCAATTTCAACAGGGTTTCTCCCGGTCTAATTGCAAAATTTCATATTCCCATTAAATCTGGTCAAAATTCAATATTCTTTGCTCCCGGACTGCTTTATAACACTATGAAATTTGAAGAATTTAAGGGAAGTGCCTTAGGTTTTAGGTTGGAAACAGGGTTAAGCTTTAATTTTAACAGGGTTAATTTACAACCATTTATAAGTTATGATTTTGCAAATGCAACAGCTGAAAATTATCCTGATTTCGAACTCAATTATTCAGGTATACAATTCGGAGTTGATTTTAATTTTTAATCGATCAATTGCCATATGATCAAATAAGTCCCAAGGGCATGGGCGAAAATCTATGAAAACTAAAGTTATTCATTTAATTATTGCTGGATTATTTTGTAATGTTTATTCTTATGGGCAAAGCAAGGTATTATTAGAAAATGGCAGTTTTATAAATATGTCATCAATTGAAATAGATGATAAGTCAGTTACGCTTATTGTTGACAACGAAACTCAGACAATTAGCAAAGAGGAACTACTCTGTGTATTTCCAGAAGGAACGAAACCCTATGCATTTCGTCAAAAAAATGATACAAAATCAAAATTAAAGAAAAAGATTATTTCCAATAATTTCCAGGGAGTCGACATAGCTAAATTATTTGCTTATAAGTACTACAATAATGAAAGAGGATACCAGATTATTGGAGAGCTTTATAAAAAAAATTCAGAAAGCCCATTTTCTGAGGAGGAATTCGAAAGAGTTTTTCGTGAGCAGCATAGACAGATAACAAAAAGTAAAGTAACCGGCTATATTGTTGGTGGACTAGCTATAAGTATTGCTTTAAACTCTCTTGCATATTATTAGTCACCTGAAACAGCACTACAGGATGGAGGAAAACTACTTGTGGGGTAAACAATCACCGCAAATCAATGCCTTTTTGGCTGCTACCGGTTGGAACTTGAAGAAAATGATGAAGAAGTTGAAACAAAACTTCTTTGGCCTTACTATTTATGGCAGCAGCTTTTGCAAAACCCTTTCAGGCAAGAGTATATTTTGCTGTATTAGTAGTTGGTAAGGAGAAACTATGTATGTAGTGACAAAATAATACCCCAAAAGAAAATTTTATCTTAATTACAAATTACAAAGAGAGAAGGATTTTGGAAAAGATTTGATGGTACTAGAGACAATAACATCTCTACAAGAGCTTATGAACAATTTCTAAAATGCTGGTATTTGTTATAATTTGTTAATTTTTTTGACCTCTATTAATTAATAATTCCAACACGCGGACAAAGATAAAGCCAATTATTCCCAAAAAAAAAGCTAGTAGAGAAGAACCAATAATATATTGTTTAATCTGTAAGTAAATAGTCTGGGCATCAACTTCGCTTATTGCCACGAGCGATACAGGGTTATCTACAAACAAGGCGCCAAATTTGAAACTTGCAAACACAATGAGCGGTATCATTGGAGGAATGCTAATATTTGAAACAAGTAACACTAGAGCCCTGTTTAAATTAAAATAAGCGGCTATTGCAAATGCTGCAATCATTTGGAATCCCCAAATGGGTAAAATACCGAAAAATAACCCTACTCCTACTGCTGATGCTAGTTTCTGTGGTTGATTTTGATCTTTTTTAAACTCATAAATCAATTGATTCCAAAGTCGGCGTAATGAGAAATTAAGGACAAAGAGTTTAGGTAAGAAATACACTATTGCCAAAATAAATAAAGCAGTATTTAGTACACTAATTCTTGCAAAATCATGTATCAGGCGAAAGTGACTGACTCTGTCTTCGGGGTAATCAACTTTAATCGGTGTTTCCGCAAACTTTATGTTTTTCCATGCTAAACGAACAATAATTTCTATTTCAAACTCAAATTTATTGGTAAAAAAAGACATGTTTTTTATTGGCATAAGGGGGTATGCACGAAAACCCGTTTGCGTATCTGATAACCTAATACCTGTCTCTACCCAAAACCAAAAATTTGAAAAATTATTTCCAAAACTACTTTTTCCCGGTACATCAGCTTGTTTCATGTTTCGGGAACCCATGATAAGTTTCCCGGGAAACTCTTGAAATTTGGCAACCAACTTTGCAATATCATCAGCGTGATGCTGGCCATCAGAGTCAATGGTAACAGCATAATCATACCTTTGGTCAATTGCTTTTCGTAAACCCATTTTTAAGGCATGTCCCTTACCTCGATTATTGGGGTACCCAATTATTTGAATATCTGAATATTCTGAAAGTATTTCTTTAGTTGTATCAGTTGAACCATCGTCTACAACAATAATGTTTTGAGATTCTTTTAGCACATCTTCCAAAACATTTATCAGTGTCTTATCATTATTGTATGTAGGGACAATAATGCAATACTTCATTATCTTATTTGTGTTTGTAGAAGGCATCCGCTTTAAAATAGATCTCATCTTTAAATTTTATCTGAGCCTTCACTCTCCAACCTTCATCTTTAGTAATAATGTTAAAATCCATATTAGCATATTTAATCAAATTAGGATCAACCATCTTTATAAACTTAAAGTAACCAGCAGACTCCATCTCCAACTCCATATCAAGAGCAATTTCAGCAGCTCTTTTTGTCATTTCAATCATGACCACACCCGGCAAAATCGGTTGATTTGGAAAATGACCATTGAACACCATACTATCCCTCTTAATGGCAAATGGCAAACAATATAAAGCACCTTCAATCTTTTCAAGGGAATCAAATTGCACTAAATCATTAAATGCTTGGTCATTCATAATTAGTTGAATATTGTAATGTCAGTAATAGTATTAAACTTTTGGTTGCTAAAATAGATAGCAGTCATATCACCACCTTTTTCCATAATAATCACCTCTAAAAGGACAATTTCATCATACCAAAAAACTAGTTGAATGCTCTCAATTCTTTTTTTCATTGATTTTTGTTGGGGTATTAAAACAATTGTTACCTTATTATCAGTTTTGGTGAATGTACTCAAAAACTGTTCACTCTCAAAAATAGATCCGTTAACAGTGCCTATTATAAAATCCTTGAAATGTGCCACTTGTGGATTATTAGCAGAAATTACTTTTCGTTTTTGGCCATCAAAACGTATAACTTTTGCTCTATTTAAAATAAAATAATATTGCGAAGGCAACTGTTGATCCCATTTCATTAATCCTGGTTTTTTATAGAAGAACTCACCAGATGAAATCAATATATCTTCCATAATTGATAAAGTACGTTTTTGAACAAAATCACTTTGGATAGAGGATATCTCTTCATTTGCAGTATTCATCCTTTGCAAAAATTCTTGTTTGATATCCTGAGCTGATGTTGCTATCACCGACAAAATGAATAATATTATCAACAGTGGTTTTAAAAATAATTTACTATTACTCATTATTGCTTTTATTGGTAGAGAGTAGTCCTATAGCAAACCCCATACCTTTTATCTCTTCTATAATCCGAGGTAAAATTTCACATGTTTGATCCAACCTATCATGCAAAAGTACAATACTCCCAAGATCAACTTTCTTCATCACTCTATTTAATATTTTATCGGGTTTTTTCGTAATAGTGTCAAACGATCTTACATTCCACCCAATAGTTATTAATTTTTGCCGTTTTACTTCATATGCTACGGAAGGGTTGGTAACACCAAATGGTGGGCGAAATAAGTTAGATTTAAGCCCAGTAGCATTTTCAATAACATCCGAACATTCTTTGAATTCCATTCTTAATTTTTCGCCGCATAAAAAACCAAAATTAAAGGGATGGTTTTGGGAATGAATACCAATTTGATGACCTCGAACTGCCACCTCATTTGCAATAGTTGGATAAGCCTCTACATGTTTCCCAACCATAAAAAACACAGCTTTAACATCATGCATATCAAGAATATTAAGAATTCGTAAAGTATGGTTTGGATGTGGCCCATCGTCAAAAGTCAATACAATCTTTTGGGTATTATTTTGGTTGATGGCTTTGATATAAAAATTTTGTCCAATCAACATTGACATAGCAAATAAAACCAGCAAATAAACCAGAGTTAATGTTAAAATACCAAAAGCAAGCATTGACTTATTATTGGGGTACAAATAAAAAATACCTGTTGCGAAAGTGCAAATATAAATTCCTATGCTGATGTAAAACCTATACACGCTCCAACAAAGTTAACCCTATCTTATCATTTGAAGCGATATTGACAACGATTACATAATTACCCACTTTTCCATAATGTATCAAAAACTGAGATGCCATATGCAAACCAAAAGCTGAACTTGAAAAATATCGACCTGAATAATCGGTATAATGCACAGTTTCAAAAGGTAATTTTATTAGCGTTTGAAAACTAAGGTTTAATCCAATAAATCCCATTTCTATATCAACAAAATTCAATTGGTTATCCCTTAAAAAAGATAAAATACTTTCTGATAAGTTATCAAATTGGTTAATTAACACTGATTTCACCTCTGCAACTGCCTTTGATTTCTCTGGACCCAACAAAAAGAATCCAGCGCCTTCAGAGAGTTGGTCTTTAATGTTATCATGCAATCGAAACCGATTAGCTAAATCATTTAATAAGAGAGAGTGTTCATCTACTCCTCCCACTAAAACCAATTGTTTACCCTCCGAAATATTTAACATTGAATCTAAAAGAGCGTGCTCAAACGACAATCCTTGTTGTACATGGGTCATATTATAACAATCATTTTTCAATAATAGAGCAATCTGCCCGGAAATCGTATTATGACCCGATTGGATGAACGAAGTTGGTGGCATTAATTTTTCCTCTGTAGTAGTTGAAACTTTTAAAAATTTCTCAGTATCTGCTATTGAACCAAGACCCGTTCCTAAAATAATAGCGTCCAATTGTTCATCTCTAATATCTTTCAAACATTTAAATACACAGGCAATAGACATCTTTGACGCCTTGCTCATCCGCCTTATTGCCAAAGGGTTAATGAATTCTTTGTAATCAGGTTCGACCAAGAATTTATTTTTCTCAAAAGGAATGAGCGTCTCCAAAAAATCGCTTCCATCAAAGTTGTTTTGGGTGCTAATCACACTTGATGTATATATAAATTTACTTCTCACGAAATGGAAAAGATTAATGATGTACTATTCCCACCAAAACCAAAGGAATTCGTCATTACGTTATTTACCAAAAGATTATTCTTAAAATACAGCACTGGTTCCATATTTGCATCATCCATCTTGGACTCCCAGTTGATATTAGGGAAAATACACTGATTTACAAGACTTAAAATAGAAAAAACCGCCTCCATCCCTCCGGAAGCGCCTAGAGTATGACCTGTAAAGCCTTTAGTAGAACTAAAATTTACTTTGGTATCTTGGAAAACACTTTCTATGGCATTCGATTCGGATTGGTCATTATTCTCTGTAGCTGTTCCATGTGCATTAATATAATCTATATTAGCAGGTAGTAAATCAGCAACATCCAAAGCACCTTTCATTGCTTTCATTGCGCCAACACCATCTGGTGAAGTAGCAGTCTGGTGATAAGCATCATTCGCGTTATTCCACCCTACGAGTTTGGCTAAAATAGTATTTTTTGATTCACTTAAGCTGGTATTATTTTCCAACAGTAGATATCCAGCACCCTCACCTAGATTCAGACCATTTCGATATTTATCGAATGGACTGCAAACGGCACTATCATAAATCATTAACGATCTAAAACCATTAATTGTAAACCTGGATAAAGCATCGCTTCCTCCAACTAAAACTCTGTCTATCAGGTTGCTTTTAATCATCCTTGCACCTAGCATAATGCTATTTGCAGATGAAGAACAAGCTGTAGAAATAGTATTTATATAACCCGGATTACCACTATTATTCGCGATGATATTTGAAACAGTACCTAAATCATGCATAGAAATATCATTGAAGTTTTGATGGTTATTATGTAGATAAACATCTCTAAAATAATTCTCTGATAAATCCATTCCACCAACAGTTGACCCGTTAATAAACCCTGTACGAACTGAGTGATTTAGAGAGGTGTTTCCTAAAGCTTCTTTTGCGGCAATTATTCCCAATAGAGCAGTTCTTGGAATATTAAACTCATATGATACTTTAGCCAAGTTTCTTAATTCTGTATTTGATTTCTGGATTTCTCCTACAAAAGCACTTCCGAAGAGGCCATTAATTAATGGATTTAACTGAATACCAGAGTTAAGAGTTTTTAAAGCATTAAAATTGGCTTTAACACCAATACCCAATGCAGATACTACTCCTAAACCAGTAACAAAAACATCCATTAAGAACGTTTTATTTCAATATATTCAGCCATTGAATTCACCGATTGGAAAATTTCTTTCCCTTCTTTGGGGTTATCGATTTTAATATTATAATAGGTGTCTAGCAATACTATAAGTTCTAATGCATCAATAGAGTCTAATCCAAGTCCATCTCCAAAAAGTGGTGCGTCGTCTTCAATATCTGTAATGCTTATCTCAACAAGGTTTAGTTGCTCTATTAGTTGTGTTTTAAGTTCTTTTTTAAGATTCATTTCTATTATGTTATGTTGTAGAGTCCATCTTCTTGAGAATTATCAATAAAATACAGACGTAAATTAAAGTTGTTTTTAAAAAATTCTATCCAACCACCCATTATTGCATCAGCTTTATCAAGATCGAGTTGCAGACTTGCCAAACTTATCCAATTTTCAGGTGAAAATTTGTCGTCTAATATAAATAGATTTTCACCGTAAAGCTCATTTCTAATTGCAATTTCACCTATTACAATATTTGGTAAGGTATACACAAAAACGGCAGGGCTAGGCATTCTATTTGTGCTAACAGCTTCTTGATGCTTAAGATCCGTGTCAAAACTTGAATAGCAATTTTGAAATAATTGGGCAACACGACCAGGGCTATATTGCTTTAAATCAATTTTTGTTTTTAATAACTCTACCCCTAAAAATCCTAGTTGAGATAAATTATCCATTTTGTGAAATTTAGGATAAGAAATAGCCATTTGTTCATAAATAGCATTAAAAGGCAATCTGCTATATTCGCTAAACAAGTGGGGAAAGACTGTCTCATTGTTTAAGATCATCCCTTGATTGTTAATATGTACAAATGCCCTTGCTTTCACTAATTAATTAAGAATTTTAAGTATTACCGCAGCATTACTTCCACCAAAACCGGAAGCGGTTTTTAATACCGTTTCAAGTTCTGCTTTAGTGTTTTCTAAAAGTACATTAATCTGGTTAGCGGTTCCCGGAGTTATGCAGCCTAAAGTTTTAAGCATTTGCTTGTTTCGCATAGATTGTATAGCTATCGATAGCTCCAAAACGCCTGCCGCACCAAGTGTATGGCCAAAATATCCCTTTATACTGTTCACAGGAACTTTGTTTAAATCACATCTTGTAAATGCAATTGATTCCATATCGTCGTTGAAAATAGTGCCTGTCCCATGAGCTGAAATAAAATCAATTTCATTGCTCTCTACGGAGGCTATCTTCATTGCAGAATTAATGGCTCGAACCAACCCCTCTCCCGATCTGGAAGGCCCTGAAATATGATTTGCATCGTTTGCAGTTGCTCCCCCGGAAAAAATCACCGGTAGTTGCTTAAATATCGATTTTGAAAAGGATAATACCACAGATGCGGCTGCCTCCCCTAGAGACAGCCCTGTTCTGGCTTTATCATAAGGTGAGCATGGGTTTTCGCTTATTGCATAAAATGATTCAAATCCGCTAGTAGTAAATGACGATACTACATCCGCTCCAACTACAATTGCATGTGAATATTTACCGGCTGCGATAAGATCATGTGCAACAATAGTTGCAGACAATCCTGATATACACGCATTCGAAACCACGATTGTGTCCGCTTTAACAGGTAATCGATCTCCAATTCTTTTAGCTAAATAAGTAGGCTTTGCTTTTTTAATATTACCCGAAGATAGGTAGTCAATATCGCCTTTGGTTGTGCTTAAGATAAAAAGCCATTTATCACTGAGCATATCAGATTGTATTCCAGAAAGGCATGAAAGCGCTGAGGAAATACACATTGACTCAATTTTGGTGTATCCAGGAAACTGTTCAAAACTACTGGTGACACTTGCAGGTTTCTTTATATAAGAATCATTATCGTTAGACAATTTAATTTCTGTATGGCCTTTTAACGCCATTATAAAATTCTCAGAGGCAGTATCTCCTAACGGTGACAAAATATGCTCGGCGCCAATAAAAATCACTTCACTTGCCAATTAATTCCTTTTAGCCAATCTTCAAAAAAGGCAGGTATAAGCAATTCAATTGTACGTGTGTTTTCATTCAAAAACACCTGCTCAGTAGTCCCATCACAACTTAATTTTCCATTTGACAAATTCCAAATTTCATATTTATGAATGACTTTGGCTGCTTTTGACCGTATTAACCTTGTTACAACTTCCATTTTTTCACCAAAATGAATCGGCACTTTATAATTCAAGTTAACTTTCACAATAGGAACCACAAAACCACTTTGATACATGGCTAGATAGGTCAAACCAAATTTCTTGCCCAGAGATTCCCTTCCATCTTCAAAATATTTGAGGTAATTACCATGCCAGACCACGCCCATGGCATCCAATTCTGAGAACCTCACTTTTACAAGTACGCGATCTTCTATGTATTTCATTTATTCCCGGTTTTGTCAATCATTATTTTCATTTGACATGAGATAAGAGATTTTCCATTTTGTTTTACTACCCCTTCAATCAATGTTATATTAAAAATTTCTTGCTTGATTTCAATCCTTGTATCAATCTTACTATTTGATTTAGGTAAATTATGAACTTGCACCCTACTAATCGCCCCTATAAAACCTAAATGAACAGGTATATTCTTCAAGACACATTCATACCCTGCATTAGCCGCTGCTGTTTGAGCAATATTTTCTAATAGACCCAATTCAGTAAACACGCCATCTTTTACAAGAATGTTGTTTTCTTTTATGTGGAAATTAGAAGTAGCACTAAACTCGTTGTGACTCACAAGGTTTCCTACCATCACAAATGGCGGTCGTTGTGGTATGAAATTTGTCATTCTTTCTGAACTTATTAAGTAACTCATGATTTATTATAAAAGTTATAGTAGTTAAACCACTGTTCAGGAAACCTCTTAACTTTTTCTTCTAGCAACAGCACAAAATCTTGACCAATATCCTCTGCTTTTTTAAATGGTATAACAGGTTTAGTTGCACTAAAAGCATACCCAAACTTACTTTCCTTAACCGCAAATACAAACGAATACGGGACTTTCATTTTTGTAATCAATTCAAATGGTCCTATGGGAAATTTTGCCTGCTCACCCAAAAATTTATACGATTTGGTCCTTGCTCCGTCAAAGTACCTATCGGCATTCATGCATACTAAATGGCCTAACTTAATTGCTTGGTGTATTTTAATCAAATGCGAAAAATCATTACCAATGGGAATGACGTTAAACTTAGGCATACTTCCTTGTGACTCTAAAAACTTAAGAATTTTTGGGTGTTCATTTTGGTACATTAAGACACTAACTTCTGCATCAATTCTTTTTAAAAAGTTGCCGGCGATATCCCAATTACCCACATGCGCGGAAATTAAAAAGGCCCCTTGTTTACTGGTGGCAAGTTCAATTAAATATCTTTCTCCAGATTTACTGTAAGTGATGCTATCTCCTTTGCCAATTAAAAAAGCCATTTTGTCGATAATACTTTGACCTAAAACATCGAAGTTTTTTCTAATCAAAGATTTTACATTCTTGACTGGAATGCCAACTCGGTTTACGTAGAAAGATTTTAGAATTTTTCTCTTTTTAGGAAGAAACAGATAAAAATAAAACGAAACAAATTTTAATATAAAATAGGCTACATTCAAGCCAAACAACCGAATTGTAGTTACAAAAATACGGTATCCAAGTACGTTTCCTCTGGTCTTACCAGTCCACTGAGCCATTTACTCACAATTGATCTTACTACAAATTAAATCATAAAAATCTTGCAGTGTTATTATTATTTTAAAATCTTCACCAGTAATCCTAACTCCAAATTTACTCTCAATTACTACTACTAAATCCACATAATCTAAACTATCCAGATCCAAGGCCTCTTGAAGATTCGATTCTGGAACTATATCACCAGCTTTCACCTCGAATTCTTCAATTAAAAATTCATTGACAGTACTAATTAACTCACTCTTATCCATACTTCTTTATTACCAATGTCGAATTAGTTCCTCCAAACCCAAAAGAGTTAGATACAATACAATTTAAATCAGTTTTTTTTGTTTTTGCAATAATATTAAGATTCTCGGATATTTCATCGGGTGTTTCAAAGTTTATATTCGGGGCAATGAAACTGTTCTGCATCATTAGCAAGCTATATACAATTTCACTTGATCCTGCCATCCAACATTCATGACCTGTCATTGATTTAGTTGAACTAACCGGAACTTTTCCAAACACTTCACTAATAGCCATTGCCTCTTCTAAATCACCTCTTGGTGTAGAAGTAGCATGAGCATTTACGTAATCAACTTCTGCAGCTCTAATATTAGCCATTTTTATCGCCATTCTCATGGCTCTAATTTGACCTTCTTTTTTTGCATTTGAAATATGATCACCATTTGATGAAAACCCATAACCAACAATTTCGGCAATTATATTTGCACCTCTTTTTTTAGCGGATTCAATGGATTCAACAATCAATGTGGCACCACCACCACTAGTTATTAATCCATCTCTATCTTTATCAAA
>SDBV01006319.1_pt1 | contig 16461 bp, 37 predicted proteins | sample 2277081 | NCBI WGS metagenome assembly SDBV01 (sample SAMN10402039, study PRJNA504765) | marine sediment metagenome | isolation source: marine sediment core GS10_PC15, 223 cmbsf | place: Arctic Ocean: Southern Knipovich Ridge | collected 2010
GAATTGGAAAAGACACCCATTCTTGAGCTAGGGATTAGTGAAATAAGGCTTACGATTAATACACTCTTGCAGGTTCGAATCCTGTCAGTCTCATATAATTTGACAAACCATTAAAAATATGGTATAATTAAAGTATGAAAAGGCTCCTAAAAGAAGGTTGGAATTTTTATATAAATATGTATGTTAAATCAAGAACTTTTTGGATAATAAATTTAACATATTCTCTATTATATGGTACACTTAAATAAAGAGCATCAAAGAGATATTAAAGATCTGTTTTTAATTAGGATAAATAATTATGGAATTTTTTAATGGAATAAATAGTGGATTTATTTGGTTTTATGAGAACTGGATATTACCTTTAAATTTATTTGATTTAGGACTAATGAGTGTAATATTTATCAGTTTAATTATTTTATTATTAGCAATACCTATAATTATTTTATTTCATAATAAATGTTTTTAATTCAGGAGAAAAAATGAATAATAAAAATATAATAAAATTTCTTGAAGTAAAAAAATATGAAGTTAAGAAAAAGAGAAGAAATATGATTAGAAGACATGGGTGGCAATATATTGGAGAATTTTCTGAATTACAAGCTATTATTGATTATTTAAGGGAACTAATGCTGATTTTAGAAAAGGAGTAATAAAATGATCGAAGTTAAAATAAATGATGATTCACAACAAGCTTTTGAAAAGGCTATGAAAATCTTTAAGAAACTCTGTCAAAATGATGGTTTTATGCTTGAATTAAGAGAAAGAAAACATTTTATAAAACCTTCTGTTAAGAAACGTCAAAAGAAACTTGAAACAATAAGGAAACAAAAAAGGGAACAAAAGAGATATTAAACAACTGTTTTTAGGAATAGACTAGGGTGGAAGGTCGCATCGTCGTAAAGGTTCCCATACCTGAAAGATCCCTTGGGATTGTCTATTCCTTTAATTTAAGGAAAGAAAATGAAATTAATTAAAGAATTAGCTAAATCAATATCAAAATATTCGTGTTATTCTAATTCTGATATTGAGAAATTAATTGAAAGATATCAATCTATTGATTTGGTTATGAACGCTTGTTCTTATGCTCCTAAACTTGGTATTTCATTAGAAAAAGGATGTGAAGAATTATTTCATATACTTAAAGCATATAAATGGGAAAATTTAAATATAAAAAAATAAGGAATAAAAATGAGTATTAAATTTAGACAAGGATGGACTGATCAAACTTGGCAATTATTAGATATTCAAGTTTTTCGTCTTTCATGGGAAATAGGAGTTAAATGGTTTGCTATAGAAATTACTATTCTAAATTTTAGTGTTCAAATAGATATAGGATAAATATGCTTAAAATAATAATCATTCAAGATTTTATTCATGCGAATACAGGCACAATGTCAAGTGAAATGGCAGAATTTTCGCTTTTTCAATCTGAAGATGCAGATGCATATTATAATGGTTGTAAAATAGAAGATGAAAATAATAATGGATATTCTAGTACATCAATACGAATTATTGAAAAAATTAATTAATATGCATATTTTATTTGATAATGAATGGGCAGAATATAGGAAAACATCATGGGTTTTTAATTTTTTTAAAATCACATGGGATAATGAAGATCCATATCCTATTTTATCAATTACTTTTTTAAATTTTACTATACAAATAGACTTTACCAAATAGATATTAAATCACTGTTTTTAATTTAAGGAGAAAGAGATGAATATTTATCAATTAAATCCTAAATATACAATTGATTCAGAACCAATTTTATTTTTTGCCTCTAGTTATAAAGAAGCAGAAGATTTATGTAAATTAAGTTATCCGAAACATCCGAATCAAGAAATTAGATTTTTATCATCTAAAGTATTATTTAATATTTATAGTTTAGATCAATTAGGAAAATAATAATTTTGATATATTAAGAAAGATAATTAACGATGAATAAAAAACAATTATTAATATTATCTCTTATTTTATTTTTATCTCTCTTTTTGAATCATATTAAATATGGTAATTCTGATATTACTATATCTAATATAGAACGAATAGAAGCAATTAATAGAAGTAGACAAATAACTAAAAAATCAAAAGGACTTGCTGAATATATGTATGAGAGGATTCAATTTTATCAAAAATATGATACTTGGTATGAAAGTTATATGATGTTATGGGATATGTATGAAGTATTACAAAATACGGAGATAAATTAAGGAGAAATAAATGACTATTGATGGATATATAATTTTTAGCACTTTAAATTTAAAAGAAAAAACGAAAACGGTAATGATAACTATGTTTATGCCTCCTGAGTTAGACAAAGGCATTTTAGATCAGATAAAAGCCAATGTTTATGGATATGTAGATGATAATATATACATTTAGATTAAGGAATATAAAATGAATCATGCTAAAAAATTACAATTTATGTATTTTATTATCTATTCTATTGTAGCTTCTATTGGATCGAAATTACTTGATATACATTTTATCCATATGTTAAATGCTTTAATACTCTCTGCTATTTTATATCATATATTAGATTGGAAATACGATTGGGTAACAAAAGAAGAATTAGAGGAAAAAAAGTATGATCAATCAACAGATAATGGATAATATTAATGCTCAAGGAACACCTTTAACTTCTATGCAATGGTTTACGATAAATGGTTATATAAATATGGAAAAATATATGATTTTAGAAATGCTTCAACATATAAAACCAGAAGCTATTTATGATATTATAGAAGATATGCAAAAACAAATTAGGAAGGATAAATAAAATGTCACATTGGAGATTTGCAATTATTAAACAAAAAAAGGGTGGTTATAGGATAGCTGAATATTTTGGTAAAAAATATGGTTATACAGCAGATCCTTTAACTATCGAAGAATGTAGTAAAAAAGAATTGATAAGAACTTTGAAACTTATGTTACATGATGCTAAAAAATATAGAACTATTATAGAGAAATAAATAAAATATTAATATAAGGAGTATATTATGGAATTTCAAAAATTTGATAAAATTCCTCGATTAAGTAGAGATATAGTAATCACTGAGAAAATTGATGGAACTAATGCTCAAATAAGAATAGAGCCGATCATGAAAAATACTAATATGGAAAATGATTTTAAGTCAAGAGAATGGGCAGTTATTAAAGATGGAAATTTTTTATATGGTATTGTTCCTGGCTCTAGGAATAAATGGATTTCTCCTAAAAAGGATAATTATGGTTTTGCTAAATGGGTTTTTGATAATTCTCAAGAATTATTAACTCTTGGGATAGGAAGCCATTTTGGTGAATGGTATGGTCATGGAATACAAAGGAATTATGGTTTAACTAAAAAAAAATTAGCATTGTTTAATGTAGCTAAATGGGAAGATCCTGAAGTAAGACCTAAATGTTGTGGTATTGTTCCTGTATTATATAGAGGAGAGTTTGATACAGCAAAAATACAAATACAACTCGATTTATTAGAAAATTGTGGTAGTCGTATTGTTGAAGGATTTAAAAATCCTGAAGGTATTGTTATCTATCATACAGCATCAGGAAAGCTATTTAAGAAAACTATATTAAATGATGAGAAACCAAAAGGATAATTATGACAGAGCAAGAAAAAACAAAAGTTAATGAACCTAAATGCCAAGTGTGTAAAAAACCTAAATCTAAATGTGAAGATTTTAATGACTATTATGGTTCCTGTGAGGAGTGCCTAGGATGAGTAAATGTAGATGTAAAAAATGTGTTTCTTTTAGAAAAGAATATCCGTTTGAATATTTAGATATTTTTGGTTTTTATAGTCATTTATCTGATTATCTTTATCCAAGATTAGAAGCTTTTAGAGATAATACTTTTTCTTATCCTATGGGATTAACTTTAAAAAAATGGAAAGTAATAATTAATAAAATGATTTTTTCTTTTAAAAATATTTCAAATGATAAGATTACAACAAATAAGAAGGAACAAAAAAGAATTAGAGAAGGATTAGATTTATTTTCAGAATATTTTCATGACTTGTGGATGTAAAAACAGGTGTATTTAATATCTATTACGGAGGTTAATGTCTCATGAAAGAATTTTGTGTAGACTTAGAAATAGCTAAAGAATTAAAGAAAGAAGGATTTCCTCAAGAAACTTATTTTTATCATCAAATAAATATTCATCCTACTACTGAAGAAGAAATTTATTTTAATCTAATTCACACAAAATATAAAGAAAACAGAGGGCTATCTCCTATTTATTCTGCTCCTATTTCTGATGAAATATTAAAAGAATTACCAAATGAAATTAATGGATATATTTTAGAAATAATTAGATATGAAGATGGAACTATTGAAGCTGATTATGCAAGAAGCTTATGGAGAGAGGAAGATGTAGAATATTTAATTAAATCTAAAAAATTATTCTATAAATTACCTAATTGCCTTGCAGAATTATGGTTAGATCTTAAAAAAGAAGGATATATAAAATGAAAATAAAAAAATTAAAGAATACTCCAGAAAGAAAAGCTTTTTGGGATAATATTGAAAAAACTGCAAAAGAAGTTCGTTCTTGGAAAAATTATAAGGAACGTATTAAATTTTTAGAAGGAAATTATAGTAGTGGATATTAATATTACCTCTTTACACTTAAAAACAGCACTTCTCTATTATTATAGATTTAAAAGAGGATATTTATGCACTGATGAGTGTAGGAGTTATAGATATGAAATAGCAGATATTTTAGTAGATACTGGAAAACAAACATATGAAATAGAAATTAAGTTATCAAAAAGCGATTTAAATTCTGAAAAGAAAAAAGGAAAACATAAAATAGATCGAACTTGTGAGAAAGTTTGGGGAGCGAATAAATTTTCTATTTGTGTACCTACTGAATTAATAACTTATGCAGAAAAATGGATACAAGAAGTAAATCCTAAATATGGATTAATAGAATTTGTTTCTAAATATTATAAAATACCTTATTATGGTCATTGGTCTGAATTTTTATATTTTAAAAAGAAAGCTTCTAAATTACATAATGAATATAATAAAAATTTGTCTAAAAAAATCTCGAAAAGATTATCTTCTGCTCTTTGTAATGCTTATATAAGGCAAATACAATTAATGGAGGTATAAAAAATGATAGTTATTTATCAATTTGTATTAAGCATAATATCAGCGATTCTTTATAGACTTGGAGGTAGTAGCAAAGAAGATCAAGATAAAGAATTTCCTTGGATTCCAAGATGGTTTAAGAATATTGGTAAAAAACGTGATGTAATGTCTAATATTGTAAAGCTTTTTGGTGTCTATTTATTGGGTATTAATGCTCCCTTTTGGGCATGGTTTATATCCTTTGGATTAGTATGGGCTTCATTAAGTAGTTATTGGGATTGGATGTTTGGATATGATAATCATTATATGCATGGGTTTATGTGTGGATTTTCTTTATTGCCTTTAGTAATTTTTGGAAATCTATCTTTAATACCCTTTTTAATTCAATCTATTGTATTAGGTATTACTATGGGATTATGGTCAAAATATAATGGCAATGCAACTAAGGAAGAATTAGGTAGAGGATTTTTATTAACTATTTCAAATCTATTACTTAAATTATTTTAAGGAGATTAAATAATGGCACTTGTTCCCCCACCACCACTAAGTAAAGAGGAATTTGAAAAAGCTGGATTTAGAGATATAGAATTTGATAGATGGTATAGATATGAGTCTAATCCTTTTGGGATTTTATTGTGGTTGAAAGATAAGATACAGAACAAAGAATGTAAAAATGTTTTTAACAATAGAGATAATAAAAACGAAAACAATCTTTAGTAAAATTATTTTAAGGAGTTATTATGATAGATTGGATAATTAATTTTTTACAAAATAACGAATTTGCTTCTGGTGGATTTTTAATAATGATTTTAGGATCTGTTGGAGCTACTTTATATAGACTTATTCCTATAACATTTAATTTTATAAAGAGAAAAGTTATTGTTACTATTGAGATACCAAGTTATGATGAAAGTTTTGATTGGTTTAATAAATGGATAGCCAATATTGATTATAGTAAAAAAAGTTGTTTATTAACTGTTCATTCAAAATATATAAAATCACCAGTAGAAGATACAAATAAACCCGAATTATTTTTTTCTCCTGCTCCTGGAAATCATTTTTTTAAATATAAAAATAAATTTGTTTGGATTCATAGAGAAAGAGAAAAACTTAATACATCTGGTGATCATGGTATAATGTTATATGAATCCTTTGTTATTACTATGTTAGGAAAAAATAAAGAAATAGCCCAACAAATGATTATTGAGGCTAGAGATTATATATTTAATTTAGAAAAAAATAAAACTGTTATTTTTACTAATGATGATTATGGTAATTGGTTAAAAAGTCATAGTCAAACACAAAGAAGTTTAGACACTGTTATTTTAAGAAATAATATGCAATATGAATTAGTTAAAGATATTAAAGAATTTTTTAAAAAGGAATCATGGTATAATAAAATAGGCATACCTTATAGGAGAGGATATTTATTACATGGATTACCAGGAACAGGTAAAACAAGTTTAATTAAAGGCATTGCAGGAACATTTGATTTACCTATTTATATTTTAAATATTTCAAATGATTTAAATGAAGGATATTTTCAAAAATTAATCACAACTATTCCAGAGAAATCTATTTTATTAATTGAAGATATAGATGCAGTTTTTGAAAAACGAAATAAATCAGATTCTAAACAACAAGTTTCTTTTAAAACTTTATTAAACGCTATTGATGGTATTATATCTCCTTATGGTACTTTATTATTTATGACTACAAATCATAGAAATAAATTAGATTCAGCATTAATAAGACCTGGAAGAATTGATAAAGAATATAATATTAATAAAGTGGATAAACTACAAGCTGAAAAATTATTTAAATTATTTTATCCAAGTTCTAATGGTCATGCTAAAAAATTTGCAAGAAATGTAGAATCAAATAAATATACTCCAGCAGAATTGCAAAAATATTTTATATGTAGACCTAATAAAGATTTAGCATTAAAAGAAGTAAATAAAATAAAGGAGAAATAATATGGAATTAAAACCTGGCGATATTTTTTTAAATGATAGACCAAATAAAACAGGTGTAAAAATTGTTAAATTTTTTATGACAGCTCCAACAATATTTCATCATTTATGGAGAAAAATAAGAGGAAAGCAAGAAATAGTTCGTTTTTATCATCCAGGTATTGTATCTAATAATATAACTAAAGTTTTAGAACAACAAAAATATGTACAATATTCAGGAGTACAAAAAACAATATTTGATAGAAAACATATTGTATATAGAACTAAACATTTAGCATATAATAATGATATAGAGTTGCTTTTAAATATTGCCACTAATGATATTGGTCAAGGTTGGGGTATAATTCATGCACTTGGAAGATTTGCTACATGGCTCACAGGAATAAAATGGTTTGTTAGATACATTTCTATGCCCACTAGAGAAGTATCAGCAGGAAGAGTCGCTAGATGGTATTATGAAGCTTTTGGTGAAACATTTGGCGAAAAACATTATAGATATGTCACAACTCATACAATAGATAAATGGTGTAATACCCATCCTGATGAATGGGAAATTATATCTAGTAAAGAGATTTAATATGAAATTAGTTATTGTTTCTGATACACATAAAGCAGGATATAATCATTTATTACCTAAAGGCGATATCTTAATCCATGCAGGCGATTTTGATATAAGAGATGAATTTGATTTAAATTATGAAATTAATTATTTTCAAAATTTAGATTTTAAACATATTATTTGGATAGCTGGCAATCATGATTTATACATGGAGCAATTATTTAAAGCTGATATAACTCCAACAATGCCTGATAATGTCCACTATTTAGTGGACAATAGTATAGTAGTGGACAATATAAAATTTTGGGGAAGTCCATTTACTCCTCAGTTTGGAATCGGTTGGGCATTTAATGGTCATAGACAAGATTTAATTAAAATATGGAATACAATACCTGATAATACAGATATTATTATCACTCATGGACAACCTTTTGGAATAAACGATCAAGTAAGAGGAATAAGCCAAGGATGTGCTTTTTTAAGAGATAAAATAAAAGAGATAAAACCTAAATATTACATTGGTGGACATATTCATGAGGGCTATGGTGTTTATTGTGACGAAAAAACAGTATATATTAATGCTTCAATCATGGATGAATTTTATGACCCAATTAATAAGCCAGTGGAGATAGAATATGAATAAAATAATTTATTTAGATAATGAAGTTAAACAAATACTTCTTAAAGAATTAAAATCTATTATAATCAGCTTAAATGATTATAATTATGGAAATTTTCAAATTACTTATGATCAAATATCAACTAAAATGAGTTTAATTTTGTCAAAAAATATGGATAATATTAATGAATAAACTAAAAATAAATAGAAAACATTTTATATCTCTTGATAACATAAAAAAACTTGTTATTAAGAAAGATATTATTTGGGTATATCAAAAAATAGGTTATCCACCTATCTTGAAAGCAAATTGTGGTATCTACTTATTTCGGAATAGATTAGTAAATCTTGGAAAACAATTAACAGATTTTAACGTGGAGGTAAAATGATTAGTATATTTCCATTATTAGATGCTTTATATGATTCTCCCCATTTTGATACATTTTCTAAAAGTGATCAAAGATTTATAGAAAATATGAAATTTAAAGTTGATAAAACTGGTTATATTCTTTCATTAAAACAACAAAGTAGAGTTGACAAATTTTTCGATAAATATTTTGGTGAAGAAGTATTTATAATGAAGGATATAAAGATATTAAAAAAATCTATTAAAAAAGCAGTTAAAAAAGGATATAAACCAGTAAAAAATCTAAGTAATGCAACATATGATATGTTGATTAGAAAGAATTTGTATCGTGATAATATTTTTTCTCATGATTTTGCTAAAGCTTTTTGGGGAGAAAAAGCCAAAGAAGAAAATATTATGAGATATAGTGATATGATTATAAATGAAAAAAACATGATACGTTGGAAATATTATCTTCAACAAATGATTGTAGAAAAAAAACCATTAGAATATCTGGAGAAATTTTTATGAAATTTGATGATTATCAAGATGAAACACATAGATTATTTCTTATAGATGGAGAAACTTATAAAGTCAAAAATGATAATAAAGACTTATTAATTGCTAGAATGGCTTTAGGAATATGTGGAGAATCGGGAGAGATTGCTGAAAAAGTAAAGAAATATCTTAGAGGAGATTATCCTTTAGAAGATTTAAAAAAGTATGTAAGTAAAGAAGCAGGAGATAAGCTTTGGTATTTATCAGAATTTTTAAGTATCTTTGATATTAAACTTAGTGATATTGCTCAAGAAAATTTAGATAAACTTGCAGGTAGAAGAAAACGTGGAACAATTTTAGGAAATGGAGATGATAGATGAATAATGAATGTGAATTGAAAATGATAGAACAATTATCTAAAGAAAATAAAGCTCTTAAAAGAGCTGGAGGATATTTAGCGCAAAGAGCAATGTATACTGTCACAAACTATGATGGATTACATAGATTATCTTTAGCTATTGCTAATTGGGCAAATGCTTTAGCTAATGAAGGTGAAAGGGGAAAATGAAAGTAGTACATTGTAAAAAAGAAAATTATGATGTTTATATTGGTAGACCTGGAAAATGGGGTAATCCTTTCTCTATTGGTAAAGATGGTACAAGGGAACAAGTTCTCTATTTATATGAAGAATGGATTAGAAATAATTTAATACTTTTAAATGATTTACATGAATTAAAAGGAAAAATACTTGGGTGTTGGTGTTTTCCAAATCTTTGTCATGGAGATATTTTAATTAAATTAATTAAGGAATTAGAGGATGAATAAAGAATTAATTATATTAATTGGAAATATAGGAAGTGGTAAGTCTACTCTTTGTGAGGAGTATGTAAAAAAAGGATATTTAATTGTCTCTCAAGATGATTTACGCTATTCCATCGGTGCTGGAAAATACACCTTTGATTACCTCTATGAACCATGTATTAAGGAAACAATACAAACATTAGCTAGAGTAATTATGCAAAAAAGTATTCCATTAATTGTTGACGAAACGAATATGAGTAAAGTAATTAGGTTAAAATATTTATTTTTGGCGAATCTTCATGAATATAAAACAACAGCTCTTGTATTACCTATATTATCAGAAGAAGAAAGTGTTAAAAGACGTTTGCAAAATAATCATGGAGATACAGATGAAGAAACTTGGAAGAATGTTTGGAAAATGTTTGATATAATGTATGAAGAACCAACAATAAAAGAAGGATTTGATGAATTAATTTTTTTATGAAAGGGATAAAAAATGGACACTTCTAAAGAATACATTTTAATGTGCGAGAGAGCGGTTGAGGTTCAGGAGTTATGGATTGATATGGATGATCTTAGAAAAACTTTTGGGTGGTGTTACTGTGACGATCAAGGCAATAATCACTTGCAACTTGATAATCAAGGTTTTAAACAAGATCGGACAAATAAATTGGCTAACACTACTTGGCTCCCAAGACAAGACCAGTTGCAGGGGATGGTTGAGGATAAATATACATTTGATTCACTAATTTGGACATTCCATGATTTTATAAGTGATGAAAAAGGAACACATATGCGAATAAAAACAACCACAGTTTCAATGGAACAACTTTGGTTAGCATTTGTAATGTTTGAAAAATTTAATAAAACTTGGAATGGAAAAGAATGGATTGTAACCTTTAAAGAAAAATAGACTATGTTATCTCCTTTACTCTATAATTTATTTCACTATTTAATGACTTTTAGTTTCTTTATATTGTCTATTAATGTACCCTCTGTAAAAATGAAGGTTATTGGTATACTTTTGACTGTGGTTAATTATTTAATATTTTTAAAATAGGAGAATATATGAAAATCTCTAAAATCAAAGAAATATTAGAATCTTATAGAGATGCTTTTGATTCTGATCTTATAGCATATCATGAGTCAATATTAACCAAAGAAGCATTGGCGAGTGTAATTAGGACACAAATATCACATAATCAAGATAGACAAAATGAAGATCAACGAGATTTAGAAAATTTAGCATATAAATGTGGTTTATATTTATAAAAATAAAAACAGTAGTTTAATATCTATTTAGGAGGTTAATATGCTCTGGAGTGAATTTAAAGCATTGGTAGAGGAAGAGTTACAAGGATCTGATCCTGAGATCTTTTATATTGATACACATAATTATCCTAAAGCAGAGAGATTTGAGTTAAGAATTTGTGATGATGGACTAATTATAGAATAATTTTTAATTATTTTTGATAAAATAAATTAATTAAATCTTTTTACCTAAGTTGTTTAAATAACGATAGTTACATCAAAAAGTGATTTTTATTAATTTACCTTCCTTTTGTAAGTCCTTTTATAGCAATAACTTAAAAAACTTGACATCGAAGCGAAAATATGTTATAATATATATAGGAAGTAGAATTGTATTATTTTATCCTATTTTTCATAACCTATTGGTATTAAATAGGTTCTATTTTTTGATTAATTAATAAAAATTAGGGTAAACTCTCCTATTTTAAGTATAGCATAAAATTAACCTCTTGTCAAGTTTTATTTTAAAATAAAAGGCATTTATGGCATCAGATATTGAGAAAGAAGTAAAGCGTTTATCTAACCTATTGAATTATAAGGACTTAGATCCCTCTGAGTTAGAATCTATTGCGAAGATTAATGTTCATGTTAGAGAATTAAAGAAAAACCCTTTATTTATTGATGATGCTGAGAAAAAACTTTCAGAAAAACTTTTTTATAACTACTTGAAAAATAACGAGTTAGAATCCAATTCTGATATTGATACATTAAAATCTTTAGTGTTCAATCAAATTTTTGAACAACGTATTCAAGGTGAGTTAAATAAGCTAAAAACAGAAGGTAAATACCCTCCTGATAAGCTTATTAAGTCTCTTGTAGAGGTTCAGGATCAAAAGGCAAAGCTGAAGGTTAAGCTTGGAATAGATAGAAAAGATGACGAAACAGATGATTTGTCTGCTTATCAATTACTTCATAAAAGAGTAGATAAATATATTAATGATCATAAAGATGAATTTTCAATTGGATTGGGTTTTGAATGTGAAAAATGTAATCATAAAAATTGGGATACATTTCTTCTTTATAAACAAATTAAAGATTTTAAGATTTTAAAACACCCTTGGTATGCAGGTCGTTTTTTATTTAATTATGAAATAGTAAAAGATGTCAAAGATGGAAAAATATCTAAAGAAGATGCCACAAGGTATCTTATGTGTTCTGGAGAAGGAAAATTTTATAAACCAAGTTCTGAAGATAAAAAATGGTGTACAGATTATGTATCTTATTTACTTGAAAATTGGGTTGAAATTACAGATTTATTAAATAACTAATGCAAGAAAATCTTAAACAATCAGAAATCGATTTTATTTTAGCTTTACATGATCCTATTGCAATAAAAGAATCATTATATCCTGAAAATCTTAAAGCATGTCATACATGGATTGAAGAAGATTGTAAATTATTTAGAATTCGTAATTATCAGAGAAGTTGGCAACCCTATAATTGGATGCTTTGTGATGATAATTCTTTGAAAGATGAAGTTAATTTAAAGAAAAAAATCTTAGCAGGTTTTTGTATGAATCTTGGTGCAAGAGATATTGGTAAATCATATGATTTTATCCAAGCAGATTTTCCTCTTCATATTATATTAAACCCTGGCAAAGAAAGTTGTTTAATTTCAGCAACATCAGGGTTTTTAACAAAAGTTGCCAATCCTATAATTAATATTTTTCGGGAACATCCATTTTTTAAATTATTTCATAAATCAGGAAAAAGCCAAGGTATTAATGCTGGTGAGAATATGAATATTCAATCTAAGCCTGGTCATACTTGGTATGGTAGAAATGAAAAGATTAGCGATCCAGAACCAGGAACGAAAGTACAAGGTCTGCATTATGAAATTCTAGGATACGAAGAATTCTCCTATGCTACATCTAAAGGAGAACAAAAGAGAATAGATTCTGGAACTTCTGTAGGTGAAATTGAAAGATTTAGTGGAATCCCTGATATTCGTATAGATTCACCTATGGGTGATATTTTTCATAATGAAGAAAATAAACGATTTATTTGTAGATTACCACAATATGTTCGTGAAGATTGGTCTGAAGCACAAAAACAAAAACGAATTGAAAAATATAAAGGTGTAACATCTCTTGCTTATAAATTAAATGTTGTTGGTGAAAAACAAGAAGGTGCTGAAGGATTTTGGGATATTCCAAAAATCCGAGAAATTTGTCTGAATAAAGATAGACAAATAAAAAATATTGATATAGATGAAAAAAGATTTAAAAATTTTGAACGATATTTAATTATTGATAGATATCCAGCAGAGCATATTTATGTTTGTGCTGATATTGGATCGGGTTCAGCACCAACAGAAATTATTATTATTTTTTCTGATAAAACGAAACATAAATTAATTTATAATATTACTTTAAATATAAAATCTAGTCAATCTCAAGCTGAAATATTTGCATATATTTATAAAAAACTAGGCGGAGCATTTATAGGTCTTGATGCTACAACTGATTATGGTATAGCAGAGCGTTTAAAAAAAGATTATGATTATATAAATCCTAAACATATTTATGCAATTGATTTAAGAAAAAATATTGATATTGAATTTGAGAGACATGAAAAAACTGGTAAAATTCTTCGAGATCGAAATGGCAGACCATTAATTAAACAAATGATTGCTATTGATTTTGCAATGCAACAATTAGAAGATATTTTATATAATGGAAAGCTTGATTTACCCTTAGATAATAAATTTTTTAAAGAATTTGCAGATTTTCTTGTCTTGCAATCTGGATTGCGTAGAAAATATGATACAGCATCCACAGATGATTATCATCAAGCATTTCAGATTTTTGCAATTTTAAGACATGAATATGAATGGGAAATTTTAAAAAATCAAAATAACACCGATCAGTCCGATGGCTGTTTGGGTATTATGTAAAGGATATAATGGGTCATTCATCAACAGATATTAACGATATTATTAGATTGTTTAGAACTGGCAGAATGAATATAGCAGTTAAAACAACTTTTAAAGAACAAGTAAAGCAAATTGATACTTTATATTCTAATGATAAAACAGGAATTGTTAATACAGTTGTTGATTTTATGATTCATGCATCTACTGTCAATTTTAAAATAGAAACAAAAAATGATCCATTAAATGAGCTTTTAAAAAATTGGCAAACACAAGTTTTAAATACAAATGTGAACATAGACATACCTAATGGACTTAGAGCATTAAGTGTCGAAAATTTTCGTGAAAGATGGAGAAGTTCTTTACTTGCTCTTAAAGTGCAATGGGGCAAAGTAAAATTTGAAAATCAAGGAACTTTTATAGTTCCCAAGAGGATGTGGCTACTTGATGGTGCTTCGATTAGTTCTGAATCAAGTGGATCATTAAATACTCGTAAATATTTTGTAACAATTAAGAAAGATAAAAAAGATTTAAAAAATTCAACAAATGAATCTATTTTTATTCGAAAACCTTATAATGCTTGGCATCAGGATATAATAACTCCTTATTTAGTACAACGAGGAACAGTTTTTAATTCTCTTGTAAAAAATGCTATAGTTCAGAAACAATCCGATGTTATTGAAGCTATTATGCCTCTTTTGTTAAAACTTACAGCAGGTAATGATAAATTAGCTTTAGAAGGTATGGCTCCTACTAAAGATCAATTTAAAGATTTAAAAAATGAAATTGTAGATGCAATAGCAAGTTTTGAAGAAACTGGTAATATGGGTGATTTAATAGCTTCTTTAAGACATGATGTAAATTTAGAATATTTAATTCCAGAACTTACTAAAATTTTTGATGAAAAAATAGTTAAATCGACTGATAGAAATTTATTATCTTCTCTTGGGTTGATAGAGTTGCAAGGTTTTTCATCTACTCGTCAAGAAGCCATTTTAAATCCTAAAGTTCTTGTTGAAGAAGTTACTGATGCTGTTAATGATTGGGCTGATTTACTTCAAGATGTTATGATTGAAATGATGAAAAGAAATGAAACAAAACATCCTAAATTAGCTAATAATCCAATTAGAGTAATACCAGGTACTATTAAAGCATTTTTAACAGATGAGATGAAAGCTATGTTACGATCCATGTTTGATAGAGGGGTTGTATCTCATCAAAATGCAACTGAAGATATTGCTGGAATGGATTTTGAAACTCAATTAGAACGTCATATAAGAGAAGATGCAAATAATGTTATTGATATAATGACTCCTCCTATAATTCAAAATATTGAGAAGGATATTGAACCAACTGATGATGATAATTTAGAAGATCAAGATAAAAAACCAGGAACTCCTGAAGCAGATAATTTTAATAATGCTTTATTAAAATATTATTCCAAAGTTAAAAAACGAAATCCTCTTAAAAGTTCTAAAGATGGCATAATTCAAACACAAGAAGAATTACCTGAAGAAATTAAACAATTATCAATGGGTAAACAATTTACATATTTTATGACTTATAATTGTGCTATTGAATATGATAATAAAACAGTCGAAGAAGCACATGAACTAGCAAGAGAAGCTATTGATTGTTCTGATGCTAGAAAACATTTAAAACGTAAAAAGAAAAAGAAGAAGAAAACAGATTCTAATTATAAAGCAGAAGAAATAGAGATTAATGCACCTTTTGAAAATATTGATCAACTTCCTGAGAATGTAAAATATGTACTTCCTGTACCTGCCCAAGTTATTTGGTTAAATGTATTTAATTCTGTCTTTGAAGATACAGGTGACGAAGAAAGAGCTATTCGATCAGCTTGGTCTGTTGTTTCAGAACAATATGAAAAAGTAGAAGATAAAAAGAAGTGGGTTAAGAAAGCTTCTTTAGTAGATTATGAACCAGAAATGTCTGATTATGCGTATAAATTATTTAAAGAAATGTATGATACAGCTCTTGAACATTCAAGTACTCATTCTAATGCATTAAAAACAGCTTTTATAATTATTCAAAAAGTTTGTACGAAAAATAAAAATGGAGTTTGGGTTAAGGATAAAACTACATCAAAAGCTACTTTAGCAAAAATTGACCAACCAGATTTTGTATCTAAAATGTTAGATTTAGAAATAAAGGAAAAAAAGAATAAGCTTTTAGATAAACTATTAGATGAAAATAAAGATGAGGAAAAATAATGAAAGATTTTAAATTTTTTACAGATAAAGAATTAACTAATGAAGTTTCTGATCCTATTGAGTTAGGAAAATTAAAAGCTGGCGAAAAAAAACAGTTTATATTTTATGTTTTTAATTCTGGAATTAGACCTCATGATGAAGTAGAGTTT
>SDBV01006320.1_pt1 | contig 16458 bp, 12 predicted proteins | sample 2277081 | NCBI WGS metagenome assembly SDBV01 (sample SAMN10402039, study PRJNA504765) | marine sediment metagenome | isolation source: marine sediment core GS10_PC15, 223 cmbsf | place: Arctic Ocean: Southern Knipovich Ridge | collected 2010
GCGCCGAGGTACAGCAACGTGGCCACCACCATGCCGCCGACCAACTCCAACGCCGAAAGCGCCGATGTCCCAATAGCCAGTAGCGGCAACGCCATGATCGCGGCCGCGATCAGACAGCGCAGCGTTGTGGCCACAAAGGGCTTGGTTGCGAAGTCCAGTTCCCGCTTGCAGATCCAGAGGTGGCCGAGCACATAGAGAAGAAACGCAACGTCGGTTCCGATGGCACCGCCGACGATGCCGATCTTGGGGATCAGGATCAAGTCGATGACCAGATTCAACACAAGCGCGCCGATTGCCAGCGGCACCCGGCGTCTCGCGTCGCCCAGAAAGTTGACCGACAGCGTCACGAGGGTGCCGATCCCGAGCATGAACGCGAACGGTGCCAGTGCGCGCAGCACAGCGGCTGAGCCCGCGTACTCGGAGCCGAGGACGACCTCGACGATCGGCCCGGCCCACACCAGCAACGGCGCGAGCAACGCAGCCTGAACGATCACCAACAGCCGCAGCCCCCGCTCGAATGACTCGACGTTGGGCCGCGTGGTCCCTGCCCTTGCCAGTCGCGGCGCGACCCCGAATGCCATCGCCTGCCCCGCGTAGCCAAGGAAATTGACGAGACGCAGCGGAGCCTCGTAGATGCCGACTGCCTTGGTACCGACGATCGCTCCGATCAGCAACACGTCGATCTGTTCGAACAGGGTGAAGGCCGCGGTAACGACCAGCAACGCCGAGGCATACTTGACGATCTGGAGTTTGCGCGAGCGCTCGCGCGCGCGCAGGCTGATTGTCCCGCTGCCGAACAGCCGCACTGTCAACGCAATCGCGAGCGCCGCGCCAAAGACATAGCCCACAGCACGACCCCACGCGGCGCCGGCAGCACCGGCGCCTGCAACGACCAGGGCGACGCTGGTAGCCGTTTCGACGATGCTCTCGAACACGGTTATCCGCCATGTGACCGCCACGCGTCTGAGCGCTATGTAGGAGCCGCGATAGAGCAGCAGCATGCTTTGCCCGAAGACCGCGACGGCAACTGCACGCAACGGCCATGTCAGCGCCGGGTTCCCGTACGCGTCGGCGATCGATCCGGCGAGCGCGGCCAACAGGATCGATGCACCCGCGGCGATCGCCAGTTTCAGCTTGAAAGCGTCAGCCAGAACCGCCGCCACCGCGCGATCGTCGTGCGGGTGTTCTGCGATGAATCGCTCGGCCGAGGGCGTGATGCCAAAGTCCGAGAGGAGGATCACCACCGTCCCGATGCCGATCGCAAGCGCGAACACTCCGTAGTCGCCGGGCCCGAGCGCGCGGACCAGGTAGAGCGTCAAGGCGGCGGTGAAGAAGGCGCTGCTGAGTTGTGTCGCAAGCCCGAAGACCGTGTTGCGCGCGATGCTCGCGCCAACGGCGTCGGCCGGCTGCCTCGACTTCTGGCTCATCGTCCCTCGATCGCCCGAGCGATGAATTCGACCACGCGCGCGGTCTCGCGCTCAACCGTGTGCTCTTTCACCAGCGCCGAGCCAGCCTCGATCAGCTCGGATCGCAGCTTCGCGTCCTCGGCAATCCGCGTCAATGCGTCGGCGGCGCCAACAGCATCACCCGGCTCGACCAGCAACGCGGCGTCACCGACCGACTCGGGGACGCCGCCAACGGCCGTCGCGACAACCGGCAATCCGGCTGCGTACGCTTCGAACAGGACCTGCGGCAGCCCCTCGGTCCAGGACACATGCAGCAGCACATGGCTCGAAACGTACACGTCGCGTAGCCCCGCGTCGATCGCAACATAGCCACGAAGATCTGCGAACTGCTCCACGCCGAGCCGTTCGAGCCTCGACCGCAACTCGCCCAGCATCGGTCCCTCGCCGCACACCGACAGCCGCCAACGGTGATCGCGCTCGTGCAGCCGCGCCAAGATGTCCGCGAGCAGCAGCGGATTCTTCTCCCCCTCAACCCGGCCGACGCTGATCATGCGTAGCTCGCCGTCATAGCTACGCGCGAGCGCGCTCTCGAGCGGAACCACGTCGCGTTGCTCGACGAGCGACACTGCGATCTCGAGCAAACGCGGCGATCGCCGGTAGCGCCGGCGCAGATCAGGACCGACGACGACGACCGGATTACGACGGGCGAGCAGGCGGTAGCTGGCGTCAAGCAACTCCGCCGCCGCGTGGGTCCAGCGACGTTCCGGGTGGCGGCGGCGAGCGTACTCGGGCAGATCCTGCCTGACGCCGAGCACGACCGTCTTGCCCCGGGCTACCGCGAGCACATAGAACACCAGCGAGGTCAGATACGGACCCAGCAGCCAAACGACATCGACATCGTCGAGCGCACGCCAGAAGCGGCGCAACGACCCCAATACGGCGCCAAGCACCGAGAGGGGATTGAGCAAGCTCTTGTAGTGCGGCAGCGCCAGGAACTCGATCTCAGGCGCCAGCTCATAGTGCGAGCGCCCCGGCTCTGGATCAAGGCGACCGGCGATCACCATCTTCTCGGTCGACTGCGCGATCCGCGCCAGGAAGATCACGAACGCACGATCGGCAAACACAGCCCCGTCCTGCTGCCGGTAGACGTAGTCGGTATGGACCGCCAAGCGCACCGCCTGATGCTATCCGTCACGCCCGCCATTCGGCCCACTATCGTTTCGGTCGATGCGCACGCTTCTGATCTGCCACCACGACAACCCGCTCAACCGCGAAGTGCTGCCCGGGTTTCTCGATTCGTCCAGCGATCTCGTGGGGGTCGTCGTGATCCACGAGACGCGCGGCCGCCTCGCCCGTCGCTTGGCTTTCGAGTGGCGACGCTCGCACCTACGGATGTTCGACGTGCTCGCCTTCCGGCTCTACTATCGGCTGCGGCTCGCAGCCGCCGATCGCTCCTGGGTCGCCGCACGCGTCGAAGCCGAACGGCGCCGTTATCCAGCGCCGGCTTCGCTCGCCGTGTTCGAGACCGACGATCCGAACTCGCAGGCGACGCATGCATTCATCGCCTCCCTTGCTCCCGACCTGACACTGGCTCGCTGCAAAACTTTGCTGAGGCCGGAGATCTTCGATCTGCCGCGGCTCGGCACCTACGTAGTGCACCCCGGAATCTGCCCTGAGTACCGCAACGCCCACGGCTGCTTCTGGGCTTTGGCGCAACGCGACCTCGAGAGGGTCGGCGCAACGCTGCTGCGCATCGACAGCGGCGTCGACACGGGACCTATCTTCGCCTACTACCGGGCCGACTTCGACGAGTGCGCCGAGTCCCACGTCGTGATTCAACACCGGGTCGTGTTCGACAACCTCCACCGGATCGCCGAGGATCTCCAACGCATCGGGCGCGGCGATGCGCAGCCGATCGACGTGTCGGGCCGCACCTCGGCCGCGTGGGGTCAACCCCGCTTGAGCGACTACCGGCGCTGGAAGCGTACCGCGTGCAAGCGGGCGGGATCATGACTTTCTCGTTGATCTACCACGACGTCGTGACCGGTGACGAACGCGAGTCGATCGGCTTTCCGGGTCCGCTCGCGGCCCGCTACAAACTCGACCCGGCACGGTTCGCCCAGCACCTGGATGCAGTCGCTGGGACCGGCATCGAGGTCGGCCTGATCGAACCTGGCGTCCCCCCACCAGCCGCCGCGTTGACATTCGACGACGGAGGCAGCTCCGCGCTTGCCACCGCCGACGCACTCGAAGCACGCGGCTTCAAGGGGCACTTTTTCGTGGTAACCGGCCGCGTCGGTGAGCCCGGCTTCCTGAGCGCCGACGGGGTCAGCCAGCTTGCCGATCGCGGGCATCTGGTCGGCAGCCACTCGCACAGTCATCCAACGTATATGGGCAAGCTGACGTTTGAGCAGATCCTCCACGAATGGACAAAGAGCCGGGGCGTCCTCGAAGAGCTGCTCGGCGCCGCGCCGCTAACGGCTTCAGTGCCCGGGGGGTTCCTCTCCGCGGCGGTCGTGTCGACGGCACAACAGGCCGGATTCGCCTTATTGATGACCTCCGAGCCGGTTGCGAAGCCGAGACGACGCGCCGGACTGATACTCGCCGGTCGCTACACAATTTGGGATTCGACGCCCGCGAGGACAGCGGCGGCGTATGCCCGAGGACGCAACGCTGCACGTGCGCGCCTGTGGCTCGAGTGGAACGCAAAGAAACTTCCGAAGAAGGTCAGCCCGCGCGCCTACCAGACGCTCAGACGGATGCGCGCACGACGCGGCTGAGCTAGCGAGTCAGAACGTCACGCAGCGCATCGGATGGCAGGCCCTCCCGCGCGCAGTTTGCTATGAACCCGCCGCCCCAGGCCAGGTGCATGGTCGCGAACACGAGCGGCATTACGGCGGCGTCGTCGGCGCTCAGCTGCCTCTCGCTCGCCACGTGCGAGGTTCCGGCGACGAGTGCGACCGCATAGGCACACAGTGCCGCGCGTGCCGCGCGGCGCAGGCGCCGCGGGCCCGCCGCGGCCAGTGCGATCGTCACGACCAGCCCCGGAGCGAGCAGATGCGATCCGCGCATGCTGGCCGGGTGGCGGCGGCTGGTCTTTGCCCGGTAGAAGCCGAACCGCCAGTACTGGCGCGCGAGTCCCTGGAGACTGTCACGTGGCACGTAGTGGGCGCCGATCTCCGGCAGGCAGACGATCCTCCCGCCCCGTTCGATGACCCGAGCGGCAAGTTCCGAGTCCTGGTTGACTGGCCAGTGCTCGTCCCAGCCGCCCAGCTCCGCGAGCGTCGATCGCGCTACGACTCCCGTAAAGACGCCGGTATCGACGTCAATTTCCTCGCTGCCTCCCCACTTGCGCGAACCACCGACGCCGAGCCACGAGCCTAGTGCCAGGGCCACACAGCGCGACCAGCGGCCTTCGCCGCGCGGTATCGCCGAACCGATCACCCACTCGACATCGCCGCGCCGCAGCCGCTCGACAGCCGCGGCCAGATAGTTCGGCGGATAGAAGGAGTGGGCATCCATTCGAGCGACGAACTCACCGCGAGCCGTCGCCAGCCCGACGTTCAAGCCGTTGGTGGTACTGCGGGCGGGATTGTCGAGCACGAGCACGCGTGGATCGGTGCGCGCGAGCCGGTCAAGCGCCTCTCGTGTCCGGTCTTCCGAGCGACCGTCCATGAACAAGAATTCGACGTCGCCGTCGAACTGCTGGGCGAGCATCGCCCGTGCGGTCTGTTCGATGTGCTGCTCTTCGTTGCGGACCGGGATCAGAACGCTGACGTCGACCGATGTCGCCTTGGCCTCCATCAGTCGCCAAACGGGTTGACAAAGCGATCGGGTGGGCGCCGCAACGAGAACGGCACCGACTTCTCACCGCCACGCAGAACTGCGCGCAACTTTCCTCGCCTCGGAGGGTGGACCTCGCGCGAGAACACACCAAACGAACTTGCCTTGACTGTGCCCACCTTCTTCCATCTGCCTCCTACGCGCTGCTGGACAGACACGATGCGACGGCCCCCCGGTGGAATACGCCCCCAAACAAATACGGTTGCCGAGCGACGGTATGCGACAAACGGAAACCTGAATGCCTCGCGCGACCGCTTCGGCTTCGCGCACGCGACCCCACCGGCGCAGCGATAGTAGAGGCCGGCTTGGAAACGGTCTTGCGGATAACGGTCATCGACGAGCCGGAACCAGGTCACCATGCTGACGCCGGCACGCCACATCCTGTAAAGCGCCTCGGAGGTCCAGCGCGCGTGCAGTCTGGACGGTACTCCGCGCGGATCGGGCGGTTTGCTATCCCAAGAGAATTCCGTTATCCAGAAGCGCACCTTGCGCCTCGATTTGATCTGACCGGCCCGATCGGCCGCCCTCAGCAACTTCCCCATCTGGTTGAGGTCACCGAGCGATACGCCCCCCGTCCCCGACGCCTTGTGGTACGCGTCGCCGGACGTGTACGGATGATGGCTCCAGACGTCGAAGGGAAGATCTACGTCACACGTCTTCTTTGGTTTTCGCCCGGCCGACATGCAGAGCAGCTCACGCATGAACTGCATCGGAGCCACAATGTTGGTGCCGCCCGGGTTGACGAACGGATAGAGCCCACCGGCGATCACCAGGTTGGTGCGGTCGACGCCGTGCACGGCGTTCGCGAACGCGACCAAGAGGGCCCGATAGAGCTCCGGTGAACGCGCCTTGCCCGACTCGATCTGTGGAGTGAGGAACACGTTGAGATTGGACTCGTTCCAAGCCTCCCAGGCCTGCGCCCTTGGCAGTCCGGCGAACTTGCCGCTGTAGCGGCTCGCCGCCGCCCGTGCGAACTTGCCGAACTCGACAGGGTCCGGATCGTTGGTTCCGGGATTGCCACCGACGTTGCGGCGCTCGGCCCATTCCGGCGCGGAGTTGATTCCCACGAACACCTTGAGTCCGCGCGCAGCGGCGTGCATGATGGTGTCGTCGTGGGTCGACCAGTCGTAGTTCGGATCAAATGGATTGCTAGCGTCGAATCCAGCGGGCTTCGTCTTGCCGGCGGGCGCGACATCGCGCCAGTTCATCTCGATCTTGACCCAGCTGGCTCCCGTGCGAAGCACCTTGCCGAGGCCGGCTCTGGCTTCGGCGGTGTTGTTGTAGAAGCGGCCGCTGACGCCCGTCTCGAGCGGTCGCTTGCTGGCGGCATGTGCGTCTTGCGCAGCGATCGTCATCGTAGAAAGGACCGCGATCGTGGCGGCCAGCCCTAGCTTGTTCGATTTCCTAAGAAAGCCCATGCACCACACCTACCCCTGGACGCCTCAGCCCCGGCGCCGAACGCCTGGCAGCGAGTCGAACAACGGCGACATCGGATTGAGCACCGCCGCGCGCTCGAGGCTACGCCTCGCCTCAACAATCAAACCAGCCTTCGTCTGGATTCGCGCCGCTACCAGCCATAAACGCCAGTTGTTGCGATCGCGATCGATCGCTTGGCCGATCCGCTCGCCGGCATTCCGGAGATCGCGCGCCCGCTCGTCGATCAGCGCGAGCTGCAGATACGGGCCCGACGCCCACGGCTCGAGCGACCTCGCCCGCGACGCATGGTCGACGGCAGCCTTGCCGTCTCCGCCCCTGACCGCATCCTCGCTGTCGCGCAGCTCTGCCTGTGCCAGCAGGCTGACGCCCTGGCAGCCAATCAGAATCAAGGCCAGCGCCGGCAGCCCGTACCTGAAAAGGGCGCGTGGGCGCCGGCGCTCCGACGGCCCCGACGCGGTAGCCGGCCCGGTCAACAGCGCCAGCGACGCGATCGCGACAAGTCCGACAACGGACAACTCCCAGACCCAGTCGATCGACGCCGCCAGCGCGAAGCCGAGCAGTACCGCTAACAGCGCTGCAGCGATGGACCTCGCCTCGGCGTCCGTGCGCCTTAACCTCGCGGCCCCACTTACCAGCCCTGTGCCAAGCGCCGCCACCAAAATCAAAAACCCGATCAGTCCCAACTCCCCCAGCGTCTCCAGGTAGAGCGAATGAGCATCACGAGCGAACAGCGTGATCGGCTTGTTCTCGGCCCACCAGCTCTCGAACGACCCGGCGCCCTGCCCGGCAACAGGGTCGGCCTCGAACTGATCGACGGCCGCGCCCCACAGCTGCCAGCGACCGCTACCGCCGGAGCTGAGCAGATGCGCGTTGGTGAAGTTCGCCCCCGATTCGATGCCGGTCTCGGAGGAGCGCTGCTTGAACTCGTCGAAGCGCTCGCCAGGGTCGATGGCAGCCAGGCCGCCGACCAGCGCGCCGGTCATCAAGATTGCCAGCAACAGCTTGACCGGGCGGCCCAGGCCGAACCGAGGCGCCAGCACCGGCCCGCGTGCGAGCGTCGCATAGATCGCGCCCGTCGCGACGCACAGCAGGGCGATCAAGAGCGCCGCCGAGCGGCCCTGCGAGTTCGTGATCGCCGTTTCGAAGGGACCATCGACGATCGACGGACGCGCGTTCAGCACCGCGATCGCCCCCGCCGATCCGATCGCGCCGACCGCGAGCGCCGCGAGCATCGCTGGGCGGCGCGAACCGAGTACGACGATCGCGACGGCGCCAACCGCGGCAGTCGCGACTCCGCCCCGCGACGAAGTCAAGTAGATCGTGGCGGCCAGCAGCGGGATCGGCGCGACCGAGACCGCTCGCCAGACCGCAGATCGGGCCGACACGGCGGCCCTCACAAGCAGCGGCAGTCCCAGGGCCGTCAGGATCCCGAGTCCGTTCCAGTAGTTGACCGGGTAGCTCAACCGGTTCTCGTCTGAGAGGAAGCCGGGCGCCACGGTCGGCTCGATCAGGCCGGGCAGCAGCCGGCTGACGAGCGCCACCGTCGCTATCGCCACGATGCCAAGCGCCAGGCCGTCACACCAGCGCGCAGCGTCCCGACGCGTGGTAGACAAACACACGAATGCGAATAACGCCAGATACATCGAAACGCGGTTGAACTCCGTGTAAGAGTCCCCGAAAGAAGCCGACCAAGTCCCCGAAAGCAGGCTCATCGCTGCTAGGGCGGCGAGTGCTGCCCCGGCAACGATCGCAGCTTGCGGCAACCGCCGCCTCGGCCAAACCGCCAACGCGACCGCCAGCGCGACGGTCCACCAGCCAAGAACCGCCAGGCTGCCGCGCGCGGAGGCCTGGTAGCCGCCGTTGTTGAGCCCGACCAGCAGCACGACCGACGCGACCGCGACCGTCAGCAGCGGACCACGAGCGCGGCGCAGCGCGGGCGTGTCGAACCGATCGACCCAGGCCCAGAAGTAAGACGCGCGGGGCCGACCGGCCGCAGCGCGGTCAGGCGTCCGGGGGTCTTCGCGTATATCTTCGGTAGCCAAGCGAGCCGACCGTCAACGCGGTTACAGAGACGATTCCGAGCAGCAACAAAACGAGGCTACCGGGATCCGACCCCGCGGCGCCGACGACGGCAGATGGGACCGTGGGCGGAGGCCGCCGGTCGCTCGCCCGCAGCCTGTCCGACGGGCTACCCAGACGGGGCGAGCTGGCGAACTTCCGCAGCTCCGGGGCGAGCTTGCCACCGTCTCGCTCAATCGCGGCCAGGACCTTGGCCGGTAGCACTTGTGGCCGGGCGCCGCCCGAGCCTGCCGGCCGAGAGCCGCCGGCATCGGGAACCGACTCCACATACTGATTGCCGGCCGAGTGATCGTCGGATGGAGTACCGGCAAGGGCAGGACCGGACAGGCACAACGACGCGACGGCGGGCGCACCGATCGCCAAGAGCAAACGTCGAGCCACGACGTCCTACTCGCCCGTTCGGTGAAACAGGGCCCCGACGGTCAGGATCAGGATCTTCGTGTCGAGCCACAGCGACCAGTTCTCTATGTAGTGGTTGTCCCACTCGACTCGATCGGCCAGCGACGTCTTGCCCCGGAGCCCGTTTACCTGCGCCCAACCGGTGATTCCGGACTTCACCCGATGGCGATCGCCATATCTGTGAACGGCGCGCTCGAAGCGCCGAGCGTACCTGGCTCGCTCGGGACGAGGCCCGATCAGCGACATGTCGCCCCTCACGACATTCCAGATCTGAGGCAACTCGTCGAGCGAGTAGCGCCGCAGGAACGTCCCGATCGCGGTGCGTCGATCTTCCGATTGAGATCCATTCGACGCGGCACCGTTCAAGTGGTCGGGCCGATCGCCGTTGCCGGTGCCGAGAATCTCGGCAGCCCAATCGGCGTCGCTCTCTCCATGCTTGGCCGGCTCGCCGCGCATCGTGCGGAACTTCAACATCTCGAATTCGGCTCCGTCTCTACCGATGCGAGCCTGGCGAAACAGCACAGGGCCCTTGGTCGAGACCTTCGCGGCAACAGCGATCGCCAGTAGCAGCGGCGATATCGCCACCATCAGCGCGAATGCGGCGCACCGATCAAGCGCGTACTTGACTGCGAACTGCCATCCGCGCGGATCGGCCGGATGCAACGTGACAATCGGCAGGCCGCCCAGGTGCTCGACGGTCATACGCTCTACGGTCGCCTCGAACAGGCGCGGCACCTGAGAGACGGTCACGCCCAGATCGACACACCTACGCGCCATCGCAAGCAGCTCTTCGTGATGGGCGGTCGAGAAACTGAAGATCACGTGCTCGACGCCCTGATCGGCGATCACCTGCTCGAGATTCCAACTTCCGCCCAACACTGGCAGCGGGACCTCCCCCTCGACCGATCCGAGCGGCTCACTGTCGAGGAAGCCGACCGGTTTGAGACCAAACTCCCTGTTCTGGACGAGACGGTGCGCGACCAGATGACCGACCTTGCCGGCGCCGACGATCAACGTGGGGCGCCCGGCGCCGGAGCGAATCCTCGACAGCTCAATGCGATAGAGGCCTACCCGACCCGCCAGCAGAGCCGTCGTCGCCAGCACCCAGCAGAGCGCGAGCTGCGACGCGGTGTGCGGGTCGTCGACTGCGATCACCCGCGCAACCACTACCACCATCGTGGCCACCGCGGTCGCCGACGCAACGGTGCGAACACGGTCGAGCAGGTGCGGCCCCAGACTGCGGTCCGAGTACACACCGCGATTGGCCAGGCCCATCAAAACGATCGCGCAGAATGCCGCAACCCAAGCGACCGGCAGGGCAGGCTGGCCCAGCACAGGCGCCAGCAGCAGCGCCGCCCCGCCCGCGCCCAGCAGCATCGCCAAGTCCCAGACCAGGGCGGTCGGTATCCGTCTGCGGCGACCCTGGACGGCCGGCTTGCCGGCCAGCTCCGCGGGCCCGACGGTCGCCTCGTTGAGGTCGCGCAAGAAGTTGACCGACGTCGACGTGCTCAAGATCGCTCTCCACAGAGCTGATTTCGCACCGTCTGCCCAACCAACGGGGCGCCAGCGGCCGAGCGGTGGGCTGCAGGGGTGCTTGCGCTGGCTTCGCCGATCGCGAAACGCATACGCCAAGAAATAGTCAAAACTTCAGTAGCCAAATAATCCACAAACAAGCTGTCTCCGCGATCCGTACAGAGCCGGCGGGATCACTCCCGATTGAGCCCCGTTAGCCGCCTTCCGGGCGCCTAACAGTCGGAAATTTCCCTTATTCCCTTAGCCTTCCCATTTTCCCAGGGCGTAACGCCCAAGGGGGTAAAACGTGAGCCAAGATGCTGCTCAGTAGAGAATAGACGCTGTTCTGAGAAAATGCGCGGCCTTTATGCGGCGCTGGGCCGATTGTGCCGCCGGTCGGGCTCGGCGCCGCTGGCAGAAGGTTCTATTACTCGGCCACTACTCGCCGACCGCCGACCTCAGATCGGCCCCTTCCGCGTTGATCCTGGCCAGCGAGCCGTTCCGGGAATACTCCTGCAGAGTTGCCTCGACCCGGTCGAGGCCTTCGGACTCCATCGCCCGCAAGAAGACATCCACCACATGCTTGTCGAACTGGCTACCGGCGCAGCTGGTCAGCTCGAGTCGCGCCGCATCATGGCCGAGCGCAGCGCGGTAGCCACGGTCGCTTGTCATCGCCTCGTAGGCGTCAGCCACCGCGACGATTCTCGCCTCGAGCGGAATATCGGTGATCTCGAGCCCGCGCGGGTAGCCGCTGCCATCCACGCGCTCCTGATGACACAACACCCACTCGCGGATATCGTCGAGGTTCGCGTTCTCCAGGATCCGCGCACCGATCTCGGGATGCCTCTTCATCTCGCGCCACTCCTCCGCCGTGAGCGGCGCAGGCTTGCACAGCACCCTGTCGGAGATGCCGATTTTGCCCACGTCGTGAAGAACCCCTGCGATGCGCACCCGCTCGATCACGGTCGCCGGCAAGCCAATCGCCCTCGCCGTCATCTCTGCGTACGCTCCAACCGTCTGCGAGTGACGTGCCGTACCGCTATCGCGGATGTCCAGCGTTTCGACCAGCGCCAGCACCGTCGCCAGCCGGGCATCGCCCTCGCTCGCCTGCCGGGCGCTGCTGGGCCCCGTTCCCGCGATCTCGGGACCGTAGACAACAGAGCGATCGCGGCCCAGCGCCTTCGCCCCGTAGAGCGCCCGATCTGCTGCCTGATACAAGCTCTCTGCGGTGTCCCCATGAGTTGGGTAGCTGGCTATGCCGATACTGATCGTAATTGGAACCGGCTCACCCTTGCACGCGTCTTGCACGGAGCTACGAAGTCGCTCAGCGACCGAGTAGCCTTTGGCCTCGTTGCTGTCGGTCACGAGCAGCGCGAATTCTTCGCCGCCCAGCCGCCCGACTATATCGGTCTTGCGTTTCGCGCCTTTTAGCACCTCGCTGACAATCTCGAGCATGTCGTCCCCGGCGCGATGTCCGAGGCGATCGTTTACTTCCTTGAAGTCGTCAAGATCGCCCATCAAGAGGCTCAGCGGGCGTTGGTGTCTGCGGGCACGCCCTAGCTCCATCTCGAACGCCTCCTCAAAGCCTCGCCGGTTGAGAAGCCCCGTCAGCGGGTCGGTGCGCGCTGCCTCGGCCAGGCGATCGACCAACCTTCCGATTCGCGACTTGAGAAATCCAACGAACGCTCCCGCGGTCGCCATCCAGCACGTGACGATTACCCAACGACTGAGCGAACTAGTTGTCGGCTCCAACGCCGCCAGCACGACTCCGTAGGAGAGGCCGACCACCAACAACTGCAGGATCGCCTGCCTTCGCTTGAAGAAGTAGGCAGAGAACAGCACGGGCGAGAGATAGAACATGAAGATGGAAGTCTGGCTGTCCCCGAGGAAATAGATCCCGGCCGAGATCGTCAACGTTCCGAAGATCGTGACGGGCTGCGTCACCCACTTGCCGAAGCGACCTCCGCCGGCAAGCAGAATCGCAGCAACGACGTAGGAGGCAAACAGGGTTGCGAGGATGCCGGTCGAGTTGACCTCCTCTGCCCGGTGAGGGAGCACCAGGAAGAACACCAGACCCAGAGTCGCGCCAACCCCGAACAGCATCCCGCCGTAACGAGGTATTACGTCCCTGCCCGTCATTTGTCTGCGGGCGGTTGCGCCACTTCCCTGTGGCGTGAGTGCGGGTTGTTTGCTCGGTAGTTTCATCTCAGGCGTCAGGCTCTCCAGGCACTTTTCGGTCCAAATCGACAGGCTTGCGTGTACTCATCCCGTCCCGTGGACGGATGTATGAGCGTCCGGGTTTCGCCGGACCTCAAGCGGTAGTTAGAGCGGCTCCCGGCCCCAGCCGGTAGGAAGTGGCGGCGTACGCGTCCCGGAGGCTGGATGCTCGCCGCAGGAGGGGCCTGCGGCGAGCAAACGCCGGTCGGTCTAGGTGGTGGCGTTGGCGCAGATCGCGTACACCCTCAGGCGCCAGTTCGCGGCCGTCGTGTGGACGCCCTCGTATGCCTGCGCGGTGACCGCGCTAAGCGCCGAGTTCGGCTCGATGCGGCTGATCGCAACCCTCCTGACGGTCGCACCGCCCGCAACGATCCTCGCACCGTCGCCGACGAGCTTCTTACCGGCCGGACAGGTCGCGGTCACAGACTTGGGGCTACCCGAGTTGCTGTCAGTTGAGGCCGTAACGCGCTGCAGGCCCGAGATCGAGACCGGTCCGCCTACACCCGGCCCAGCCGGGCCCGTTGTGCCCTGTATACCCTGCGCCCCCTGCTCCCCCTGCGCCCCACGGCGTCCGCGCCGACCGCGCCGCCCTCTCCGGGCTTCCTCGGCCGTGGCCGACAGATCGGCCTTGGTCAGCGATCCGTCCCTGACGTCTGCGCCCGTTAGCGACTCGTTCTTGACGTCTGCGCCGGTGATCTTGACTGCGGCATAGGAAGTGCCGCCCAGCGCAACAAACAACGCAGTGAATGAAATGACCTTGGCAAAGGTCAGGTGGGATCGTATCTTGAAGTGCACGAATTGTCCTCCTCTAGTTTGGGTACGGGCATCTTGTCCCGGGCTCCATAGCCCAGTCAGGGTGCGAAACGCTACTTGCGCAGTCGACTTTGTATCAAGACGCAACACTCGCGCACCAACTTAGGGATGCCTATTTAGGACACCCTAAGCAGACGCCTTGAACTAAGCGAAGCACTCAGGCGCACGCTTCGCAAACGCAAGCGCTCGCGCGCCGTCAACCTTCTTCGCGGCCGCCGGCGGCCGCGACCGTGGGGATCGCCCCGGGCGAGCAAAATCGCGCGTGCGCTCTCAGACCCTCAAGGGATCCGCCGCACACGACGCAAACGCGCAACCGTCGCCGGATCATCGTGCACCCAACCCGTGCGACCCAAATGCCGCACCTCGTGCGACCCAAATGCGACCCATCCGAGTCGAGGATCCGGAAACCCCCTGCAAACGGTTTCGCACCTTTCGCACCTGAGACCGACCCGAGAACCTGAGGCCCGAGCCGATTTCGCACTTCTGCATACCTAACGCTGTAAGTCGGGGCGACTGGATTTGAACCAGCGACCGCTCGGCCCCCAGCCGAGTGCGCTACCAGACTGCGCTACGCCCCGCAGGCGCTCATTGTATTACCGCGGCGAAAGCGGGCGACGGGAATCGAACCCGCCCTAGAAGCTTGGAAGGCTTCTGTGCAACCACAACACTTCGCCCGCCTACGATGCTTGATTATAGGCGCGGTGGCGCTTGCATCGACACTCGGTGCCGGCAGCCAGCGCGCCCTAGGCCTGCCAGACGGACGGCTCTTCGGGCCGCGACCCCGGGATCGTCCGCGCGAACCAGAAGAACAGCAGCCCATACAGCGCCAGACCCCCGACCAGCGTAACGCCGTGTTTCACCCACTGGCTACCGGAGCTTTCGGTGATCCAATCGAACGGCTTTGCCAGGAAGTCGTTTGCTTTGTCGATCTTGATGCGGATATCGCTGTGCTTGGCGACCGCTTGCTGCTGACGCACCTGCTCAGCGGCCTTGTCCGGATCGTTCCCGTCCAAGACCGTGACCTGCTGGTCTGACGCGGCCTTGTTCTTGTCGTTAGCGAAGGCGGCAAAGCTCGCCACCATGATCAGGCAGGCCGCGACGCCCGCGACACGAATCAGTTTTTGCAGCGCTGACATCGAAAGTCCCTCTGCCAACGGATTTCGGCCGATCTCGGCCCAAGCTTGAGCGAGTGGGGCTTCCGGCCCACCAGTATGCGTGCACGAAGTGCTTCGCGCTACGAAACTGCGATTGCCGTCAGCACCAGCCCGTCGTCGACGAGCCATCGGCCAGACAGCGCCGACAGGCACTGGCCGCTGACCGTCGGCCCCGGTATCAGCAGGCGAGCCGAGAATGCCTGCCCGCCCTGGTCGACGCTGACAAGCACTTGATCGAATCCGAGCCAGCGCTTTGTCAACGGGAAACACGCCTTGTACACGGCCTCCTTTGCGCTGAAAAGCAGTCGATCCCAGTGAACGTCGGAGCCTTCGCACATCGAATCGCCCAACCAGGCCAGCTCCTGCGACAGCGCCACCCTCTCGAGCAACCCGTCCGGCAGCGCCGCGTTCGGTTCGGCGTCAATCCCGATCGTGGTCGCGTCGTCCGCACGGGCCAGCGCGCAGCCACGATAGCCAGCACAGTGCGTGATGGAGCCGACGATGCCGTCCGGCCAGATTGGCTCGCCACGTTCACCCCTCGGCACCGGCAGCGACGGCAGGCCAAGTTGCGCGAGGGCACGTCGCACGCAGGCTCGCGCGGTGGTGAATTCGTTGGATCGCTTCTCAACGGCCTGTCCGAGTGACTCGCGCTCCTGCGCAAATAACTCGACCTCGATCAGATTCTCGCGAGTGTCAACGGCCGCGATCCAGTCGGGCACGATTCGGTCGATCACGCTGTCACCAGAGTACTCGCGTTCGGCGACCGCTGCCCTAACCGTAGGTGGGCGCATAGCAAATGGACGAGGGGGACGATGTGGAATCGTCCCCCTCGATGCACGGCCCGCGCTGAACGCGGGAGTCGCGTCAGGCGGTCTTGTCGGTAGCGGTCTTCTCCGCGAGTTGCACGACCCGTCCAGCCTGGAAGCGAAGCGCCCGCACGATCGTCGTAAGCGCGAGCACGATCCCAGCGAGGATCAGGCCCATGCCGGCGAAGTTCAGCGGCTGTAGCCACGCCCGAGTGGACTGTATGTCCGAGAGCTCGGACGCCAAGCCCGCGGTCTGCGGGCCATTGGCGACCTGGCTGCTTGCGTGCTGCCAGTAGCTGTTCTGGTCGACACCGACGACGACACCTACCACAACGGCTGCGATGAGGACCATCAAGCCCATCATCATCACCGGTGGGAACAGTTTCGCCGTGAGCGGCTTCACCAGGTCGACCGAACTACCGCCAACGGCGCGCTGAATCTCACGCCCGCCATCGCGGAGCGTGCCCAGAATCGTCGCCAGCAGGAAGGTCACCCCGGAAAGCAGGAAACCGAGCCCGAGGAACAGCACCGGTGGTAAGAAGCCGTTCGTGACGGTCTCATAGAACGCGCGGTCGGACACGATGCCTCCGCCAGCCGGCGCGGCCTGGATAACCGACGCTGACAGGCCGAAATAATCGTCGGCGCGGACACTCGAGATGATGCCCAGGACGATGCCTGCGGCGAGCACCATCGCGCCCATCGCGAACATCGGCCGCCACATCTTCTGCGCGATATCCGACATCCGCAGACCTTCCTTTGCGGGCGTCGCCTTCGCCGGATAGCCAGCGACTG
>SDBV01006322.1_pt1 | contig 16455 bp, 38 predicted proteins | sample 2277081 | NCBI WGS metagenome assembly SDBV01 (sample SAMN10402039, study PRJNA504765) | marine sediment metagenome | isolation source: marine sediment core GS10_PC15, 223 cmbsf | place: Arctic Ocean: Southern Knipovich Ridge | collected 2010
GGTTATAGGAATCTTTGATGGTGATTATATGGATGATGAATACTGCAGACATCCGTTTGTAAGGAATAGTGTACATACATGGGTTAAAACAGAAATAGATGCGTGTAAAATAGTGGAACGTTATTTTACAGATTAAAGGAATTATATTATGAAAAAGACTACGAAAAAAATATTGGGGTATATTTGTATAATGCCTCTGGTATCAAGTTTATTATATGGATTATACAAGGCAGTATTGCTTGCAATAGAAAAACCGTCGCCGATATTGGGTACTCTATGCGTATTTGGTATATTTGGACTCTTTACGTTTGGAGTGCTTTTATTAGATAATTAAGGAAATTAAATGAAACCATTTTTTCTGAGAAACGAAAAGAAAATAATTTATAGAGGAACAAGGTCACAGTGTATTTCGAAACTCGCGAGCAGCGATGGTGAAGACCTAAAGATAGTTAAAAACCCTAGATATAAATGGATAGAAATAGAAGATGAGGATATTTAGAATATGAATGAATTATTACTTAGTCTATATACTATTGGTGGTATATCATTAATTGCGGGATTGCTTTGTTTTCTAATCATATATAAGCTTTTAAAGAAAGAACAAGAAGAAATTGAGTCCTATCCACTGTGGGTAAAGTTGAATTTGTTAATAAACCCTAGAACAAATGAAATACATATTGTTAGTGGCGATAGGGAAGAATGCTCGTGTGGTTGTGGCGGTACTAAATGTGACACACCTTACATAGGATTGAGGTTATTAGAAAAAAGCGCCGGAATTAAATTACTATGAACCTATTTTTAAAAGAAGATTGGATAATGCATTCTGGAGAAAAAAGTGATTTCAAAATAGAATGCGACGCTTTAACTTCTGCTGATTGGGATACGATAGCTCACTTGATAGCGAAGCATCTTTCATTCATTAATGTTGTAGGTATTCCACGAGGAGGTTTAGAACTAGCAGAAGCTTTAAAAAAGTATAAAAAACCATTTGGTCCATTGTTAATTGTTGATGACGTTTTAACTACAGGTACATCTATGGAGGAAATGAAAGACACATATTTAGAACAATATAAAAATAATATAATAGGTGTAGTAGTATTTGCAAGAGGAAAATGTTCTAATTGGGTGACACCAATATTTAGTATGAATGAGTTATTAGGAGAGGAATAAAAAATGAAGAAACTCGGTGACTATAGTGAATCTGAACAGCATGAAATAGAAACTCAGGTAGATGCATTTAGCAGCGTGTTAAGAGGTGGAGCGTATGACTGGGAGGTTGCTAGGAAACATGTTAGTAATGATTCATATGGTATATGTAATAAATGTACAAACTTATTATTAACTGTATTTGAATATGGTAATAAATATGCATATTGTGATAAGTGGAAAAGATTTTTTGAAGAAGACAAAAGGATTGAAGAATGTAGTGCTTTTAGTGAAAAAGGTAAAATGAGTTTATATGATATGAAACAAATAGCAATAATAATTGAACTTTCTGATAAGGAGATAGGATTCGTTAAATAAAGAGGATTGAATAAAAAGTTTTAAAGGAGTCCCGAATGGAAAAAGAAAAAGCTTTTTATAATAATATCAATAAATATAGTATAAGAGTACTAGAAGAAGTAGGAGTTAAAATAACTCATAAAGGATTAATAAGAATATTAGAAAATACTGGAATGACCTACTACGATGATAGTATAGGAAGATTAATAGTTTTATCTGATTATACAAGACAGTGCCAATCCATTGCCCCAAAAGAAATGACATACGATATCGAAGTTGCACCTGCTTTTGGAATAGGTGGATTTCCTGGATTTTTTAGAAAGACAGGAGAGGATGTAATTAGACAAGCAACAAAAGAAGAGTTTATAAACATAATTGAGGTTGTAAGTGAAAATATTGATGTAGTAAAATTCATGAGTGAACCTTGTCAAGTAGAAAAAAGATTTCCTGCCATAGAATGTATGAAAGTAATGAATGAACTACCAATTTTAAAAATAGGGTGTAGTTCATATCTTAATGACAAAGATGCTAAATACATGTCAGGGAAGTCTGACTGGCATGATTCTATATGTTTGATGAATTCTCCTCTGATTGTAATGTCTGATATGGCAGATGTAATGATAAGAAGTGCCAGAGCAGGAAACATATTAAGGTTAACAACTCGACCTATAACCGGGCAGACAGGGCCATTTACTTTAGAAGGAATGATGGTGCTAGCACATGCTGAAACTTTATTTGCATTAGTAGTAGCACAAACATTAGTACCTGGTATAGAGTGTATCGACGGTGCAATGCCTGGTGTTGGTAGTAGTCGTGATTCAGTTTGTGGAGGTTATTTAGACAATCTTGTAGCTATACCACAATCTAGGATGAATTCATGGTTAAATTTGCTTCCGTCTGTTCATACATGTGGTTCTACAGAGGAAGATTTTCTTAATGATAAAGCATTAGAGGAAAGTAGGTGGGGTAGAAACATAGCTAGAACATATGGTGTTAGAATGGGCAGGCAGAGTTTTGGTGTATTAGGAGGTCATAAATATTTTAGTCTTGATAAATTTAAAGAAGATTGTAAAATCGAAAAAGAAGATAGAATAAGATTTCCCCGCCCAAAAAAAATAATACCTTTCAATATTCCTGAAAAAGATAATTTGATAGGAAGTGAAGATAAAAGTATAGTAGATTTTATACACGAAGTAGAAATAGACAGGGGTGGTCCAGACAGATATTCTGATTATTGGGGACATCCTGACACCACCTTGAATATTAGATATTGGGATAATCTTATAGAAGAGTTAAGAAAAAAACATACTTTTAAGTAAAGGAAAAGGAGAAATAATTATGCCGTATATCAAACAGGAAAACAGACCAGCTATGGATAAGGTGGTAGAAGAAATGTTGGAAGCTGGAGTTCTCGCGAATGGAGATTTAAATTATATCTTATTTAAATTCGCAAAATATTATATAAAACCAAGAAGTTACAACAGTTATAAAAACTACTGTGGAGAACTCAGACAGTGTGCTACAGAAATAGAACGTAGGCTTCTTGCGCCTTTGGAAGAAGTTAAAATTAATGAGAACGGTGATGTATAATGAAATGTCCTAAATGCGGAACAAAAATGTCAAAATTTGGCGTTACTGAAAGAGGAAGTTATAAGTTTCATTGCCCCAAATGTTATACTATAGAAGAGGAGAATTAATATGAATATTGTAGATTTAACAACCCCTGGTTGTAGGGATATATCAGACGCTTGGTTTCAATTATTGTTTAAAATATTGGAAGAAGGAAGTGTTTTTGTTATAGATAGAGGCTCTTACGCCGGGCAGAAAAGATTGGAGTTTGATTATGTAACAGTGAAAATAAATTATCCTGGGACAGAGCCTTTGTTACCTCAGATACCAGGACAGTATGGTATTCCAAATCCAGTAGCAGACGATTATTTAGATGAATATTTACCATATTTAATGACTGGTGACAAAAAACCTGATGAAGATTATACTTATGGAGAGAGATTGGTTACTGGTGCCTTATTATATGATCAAAAAAGATACGCACCATGCGATGTATATGCAGGAGAGGTTGATCAAATACAAACAGTTATTGATACATATAAAAACCATGGCCACAGAAATAATCAAATGGTTTTACAGGTGGCTCAACCTGGTGACATAACATTAGAAGATCCGCCCTGTTTGAGACATATAGACACAAGGATACAAAATAATAAATTACATTTTTTTGTATATTTTAGATCCTGGGATTTATGGGGAGGTTTTCCGGCCAACTTAGCGGCTATAGAAATGTTGAAACAATATATGGCTGCAGAAATAGGTGTGGAAAACGGACAAATTATAGCCGCATCAAAAGGATTACACTTATATGATTATACTTTTGATATGGCAAAATGTTTAAGAATGAAAGATGACATACAACTAAAAGGAGAATAAAGACTTGCCCAGTTTGCTGGTCAGTTCATTGCACTTAAATAATAACTCAATGTGTTTGTAGAGCCGGAGGCAAGCTGGGCAATTTATTTAAAGGAAAAGGATTATGAAATTTGAAGCCTTAAACAATCCGAGAGAAGTAGATGGTGGATTTGGCCCGGAAAGCTGTGATAAATGTGGTGCCAAGACATCAGCATATTTACGTATTAATTGTGCTACGATTATAGATTTATGTTCAGGATGTTTGTACGAGGGTATTAATTTGATTGGTAGAACTATATTGGATGATTGTATAAAGAAAGGAAAGGAGAAAAGCAATTGTTTAAAAGAGCGTGTTTGAGTGTAGTTGTAATTTGTTTACTGGCTTATTCGCTTGCAATTAGTTCAATACCTAAAGATAATAATCAAATACCCACACTTGTAGATCAAATTATTACTAATATAGATATGTGGATTCGTTGGGGAGATTTTGAGAAAACAATAAATATGTCTACGAATGTCGACCCAAGTTATGGATTTTTTAGAATATTTTTTATACATCCATTGTATTTGAAAGGGGAATAAAACATAAAGAATAATAAAACACAATTAAAAGGAGAGTATATGAATCTTTGTAAGACTTGCATGTTCGTGGAAGTAGACAAAGAAAAAGAAATATATTGGTGTATTTTAAAAAATAAAGAATTAACTAACTATGATAAAATTGACAGTTGTGAAGATTATATATCCAACTATATAAAAACAGCTTAGGAGGTGTAAAATGTGTATCTGTCCTATATGGTGGCCATTTTGGATCACCATAATAGTATTATATGTATTTGTAAAACTAAAAATAAAGTGGGCAGTTAAATTAAATAATTGGTGTAAAACAAAAATGAAAGAAATTAGTTGCGATAAGGAGAAGGAATAGATGATAAAATTTGGTATAATAAATAATCGACGGACAGGGGATGGTGGTTTTGGGCCAAGACTTTGTGAAAAATGTGGAAAAAGCAGCACTGTTTTTTTACAAATTAAATTTAATTCCACTGGGTTTATATTATGCAATAATTGTTTATTAAAAGGAAGCAATATGGTATTAGATGGAATAATAGCTCAAGTTAAAGATAAATAAAAATTTTTAAGTATTATAAAAATTAATAACAATGGTGAGGTGAATAATATGTTATTAGATAAAGATATCTTTTTCTTAAGGTTAGTAGATTCTGTATCTGAATGGTATGATAAACATTATTTTGCAGATAAACTTGAATTAGAAGGAAAAAAAGAACTTCATATACAAATGATGGAAGACCATTATAACCATTGGCGTTTTATAGCTTGTGAAAATCTTCATGAAGAAAGAAAAAAATTTCTCGGAGAAGTACAAATAATAGTTGATAATTATCAACACTATTAAAGAAAGGAGTAGATTAATGAGTGAAATAAAAGATCCATATTCATTAAATTTATATGATATAGAGTTTGCATCAATTCAGGGGTATTCAGGAAGAGCGGTTGTATTAGCAGCTGACAAGGAGGAAGCAAAGGATTTAACAAAAAAAGAATTAGAGGAAGGAGGATACGTTACCACATCTAGTGATGTGTATGATGTTTTGGATATAGATATAAAGAAAGAAATGTATATCAATGAGTCAAAATCAATCATAATGGGGGTAATGTAAAATGTCCAATGACGACAGTATTCTAGATTATACTCGACGTATGTTAGTGTATGATTCAATATTTGATATATTTGAATCTTATGCTAATGCATATGGACTTATTGAACAAGAAAAAATTTCCAAAGAACAGATTGAACATATGGTAAAACGCTTTGAGGAAATGTATCAAGATTATATCGCAGAAATGTTTAAAGAATTGGATGTGCAAATTATTAAGGTAAATGGTAAAGACTTTATTGAGATAGAAGAATTAATGACCAAAGTTGCAGGTATTTCAGCTGCTAAACTAGCTGTGGAAATATTAATTATAGAGATATTAAATTCTACTGTGTATGCTTAATAAATTAATACATAATAAGGAGCCATATGGAAAAATATGGTATTTATTCTGTACATGGGCACAAATTACCTAATTCAAAAGATTTGCTTAGAGAAGAGAAAAGATTTTGGGGCAGTTTAACTGAACAAGTATTAGATAGTGTACCTGACAATATGTTTGGAATTCTGCTTCTGCCGACTTATATCGATGGAGCTTTATGTTGGATAGTAAGAGAAGCCAACAAATGGAATCTAGAAAAAGCTGTGGACTGGTGCAAATACATGTTTGTAAAACCATAAATGAAAGGAGGACTTTATAATGGAAGATTTTGATACAGATTTAGATGAATTATTGGCGATAGTTAGCTTAATAGATAAATACTGTTATTTAAATCATGGACCAAATATTACTCCACCTCCTGCAGTCGATTATTTGTGTCAGTATATTGGAAAAATAGAAGGGTCTGTTGGTACAGCAGATTCCCTGTTACGTATCCCAATATGTAAAGAATGTGTTGAAACTTTATTATATGATGATAATTGGTTATTATTTTATTGTCTATCATGTAATTCTTCTCAATGGCTTATAAAAAGTAAAGCTAAAAAACTTTATCCGAAATGGGAAAGTATTAAATTTTTATCAATGTGTCCAAAATGTGCGCCGGAATATAAATAGTTCAACCATGATTAAACTAACCTACTTATTAATATAGGACAGAATATCCTTATCTTATAAAAGGGGGTGTATAATGTCGGATTCAAATAATATAGAGGAATTTTGGGAAAAGAAAAAATTAGATTTAATTAATAACATCGATATCGCCATGGAAAATGGGGAAGCGGACAAAGAAATCTTGGAATTGATGAAAGAGTTTGTTAAAGGAACAAAAGTAAAGTCAAGTATAGAAGACTACTTTAACGAACAAAAAGATGATCAAGGAGAATAGTCATGGCCAAAAGAAGAAACTGGACACACTCTGAAAAGAAAATGTTGATTAATAACTATGAAAAAGCAACTATAAAAGAATTGTTATCCTTATTGCCAGGAAGAAACGCGGATATGATAAACGCACAAATAAAAAGGTTAAAAAAATCTGGGAAGATAAACACAGGAAAAACAGAAGAAACAATACAAAGATCCTATGATCAACGAAGTTAAGAAGAATTATAAAAATTGTGATTATATTAAAAACAAAACATGAGATAGAAAAAATTAAAGACAGTTGTTCTATTGCTGCTAATGTTCTTAATGAGTTGGAATTAAAAGTTAAACCAGGTGCAACAACCAATTATTTGAATACATTAGTTGAAAAAATAATACGCAGCCACAAAGCAACTCCAGGGTTCTTGAGATATAATGGGTATCCCTACACAATCTGTGCTTCAGTAAATGATACAGTGGTTCATGGACTGTCGTCTGATAAACCATTATTAGATGGAGATATATTAAGTATTGACTTGGGTGTTATTTACAATGGATGGTATTCTGATACAGCTATTACAATACCTGTTGGAAACATTTCTACGAAAGCAAAAAAATTGATAAAAGTTACAGAGAAATGTATGTACAACGCCATTGATAAATTAATACCAGGTGAAAGATTAGGAACTATATCCAATACAATACAAACCCATGCTGAGTCAAATGGATTCAATGTGGTAAGAAATTATGGTGGTCACGGTATTGGTAGGGATCTACATGAGGACCCAAGAATTTTTAATCACGGTAAAAACAATAACGGAATATTAATAAAGTCTGGAATGGTTGTTGCAATAGAACCAATAATTATAGAAAAAAGCTACGAGACTATAAAACTTGCAGATGGTTGGACAGTAAAAACAAAAGACGGTGGATTGGCAGCTCATTTTGAGCACACGGTGGCTGTTACAGACAATGGCCCAAAAATACTTACGGAAAGGGTATAGTTAATGGATAAATATGAAGGAAATAGAGGAATAGGTTTTTTAAGTATACCTCTCACTTTATTACGAGATGAAAATTTTACAAGATGGATGGGGACGGCAGAATGGAGATTGTGGTCAAATTTATATTCATGGATTATACGTGGTCCTATGCGAATTGAATTAGGCCAACACCTATTCAAAAATTATTTTCAAGAAGGGAAATTAGTGGCCAGATGGAGTCAAGAAGAGTTGGCCAGAAAATTAGGTCTTAAAAGCAAAGGGCACATATCAAATTTGTTGAATAGTATGGTTAATAAAGGCATGTTAAAAAAGGAACCTTTTATGTGGCATGGTAAAAAAACATACGCTTATGTGTTTGGAACACATGACGGCGAACCACATAGAAATGAAACTTTATATGCCTTTGTTCATTTTACTGAAAAAAGAGGTAAAACCACTATTGAAAGCTTCATGGACAACATACTCGGTTCGGAAAAACCGAACTCACTTGGGTTCGGAAAAACCGAACCAAGAATAGATAAAAGAAAACTAGAATAGATAATATGATTTCTTTTATAAATAAAAGAAATCATAAGAATTTGAAATTTTTTATAAAGGACGACCTGATACAATGGCAATAACTGATGCAGATTTATATACAGCAGAACGAACATTAAGATTGAATAACGCAGCAGGATTTCAAGCGTCTTTTTCAACTGTGTGGAATGGGTATTCAATTAACATTCTTTGGAACAGTATGTCAGGCGATATCTTTCAAATTTGGCCAGAGGATTTTGTTGAGCAAGGGGATATAGGAACATTGCGATTTATAATAGAAAATTATTTTAAAATTTATTATAAAAATCCCTTGACAATTATGTAATAATACTTATGTTATAGATAAGAAAGGATGATTAATATGACCGATGAAGAACACATAAAACAAATAGCTAATAACGACTTAGATATGATAATGGATGAAATAGCATTATTTTCAAAAGTTGTTGCTGATCGCGGGCTAATTGTGGAGTTCGTAGGTAATTTCGTTATATTAGACCCAAACCAAGATTACGAAGTTGTGGCCGACAGGGTAATAGGGTTTGGTCTTAAGGGGACCATTCAAATGGCAACTGATATCATCAATAAATTTTTAGATGAAGAAGACGATGAATTTATTAACTGGTAGTCTGTCAATGGAATAAAAATAGAAAGGAAAAGAAATTATGGCACATGTACCGTATGTTATTGAAGGTGGTGGTGAGAAAGAAAGAGTGTATGATTTATATAGTCGTATTTTACGTGATAGAATTATTTTTCTGAATGATGTTATAAACGATCAGGTATCTAATTCTATAGTGGCACAATTACTATTTCTCGAATCACAAGATCCTGAATCGGACATTTATATGTATATTAATTCTCCTGGTGGGAATATTACATCAGGATTAGCTATCTATGATACTATGCAATATATAAAACCTGATATTCATACTATTTGTGTAGGCCAAGCAGCAAGTATGGGCGCTGTTTTGTTGGCTGCCGGTACAAAAGGGAAAAGAAGTACGTTACCATATTCAAGGTTTTTATTACATCAGCCAATGGGTGGTACTTCTGGACAAGCTTCAGATATAGAAATACAGACTAAAGAAATTTTGCGTATGAAAGGAGCATTATATGATATTTTAGCAAAACATACGGGGCAAACAAAAAAGAAAATAAAAAAGGATGCAGATAGAGATTATTTTTTAGGTGCTGAAGATGCTGTAAAATATGGCTTGATAGATCAAATTATGGTTGAAAGGCAATAGTTTATGCTGTACAAAAAAGAATATGTGAAAACTGACGGAAGAAAATTAAGAACTGGTGGTCCAAGAGATTTACAAAACCGCCAGCAAGTTCAAAACATATCCTCCATCACAGATATTGTAGATATTCAGGATCTAAAAACAGAAATAAAAAGATTGTCTGATGAGTTGAGAGAAAGACCTGTTATTGGTGGTTTTACAGGTGAACAAATGGACGATGAGATTAGGAGAGCAGTAAGTGAGTCAATAAAAAATATAAAAGAAACAACTAATAAAGAAATAGAAGAATTAAAATTAAAATTAAAAGGTTCCAAGAAAAATGAAGAAATACTTTTGAAAAAATTGGAAGAAGCAGAGAAAGCGAGGAATGATAATATAACCAAATTATTAGAGGAACAAATTGAAAAACTTGAAAATTTAAATATATCCACTGCTATACATAACGCTACTAAATACGAAGAAATAGTAGTTGATCCGGACAGACCACAAATTGAAACGACATTTATTGATCCTTTAGAAATACACGCCGGTGAAGGATTAGAACTCCATATTGATATAAAAAACATATCTAGTGATGAAAAAGAAGATATGTTTGAAAAGGTTGATAAATTGAAACAATTATTAGGTGGTTTACCAAATAAATGAACAAAGGAGAATAATTATGGAAGAACGTAAAATGGAAGAACGTGAAATGAAAGAATACCAAGTTAAGGAAGATTTATTACAAGCAATATTAAATTACTTAGGTCAACGTCCTTATGTTGAAGTTGAAGGAATGATACAAGCACTGATTGAACTTACTAAAGGAAATAATTAAAGTATGAAGATTTGTTGGGATACCATAGAAGGTATTTATTTGACTAAATATGGGAATTTTAATAAAAATGGAACTATTTATGTTGAAATGCCTTCTTGTGGTGTCTGTGGTGAACCTTATCTAACGGTTAAGTATAGGCAGAGTAATTATTGTAGTCATTCCTGTTCCTTAACTGGCGAAAACCATCCCCAATATGGTAAGAAGTTTTCAAAGGAATGGCGAAATAAATTATCTACATCTGCAAAACATAGATTTTCTGATAATAATAATAATCCTAATTATAAAGGTGGTGTGGAGAAATTAGGATTACCACTATTTAATACATTTTCTCCACAAATAGATTTTGCTGAAAACACTAAATTTATTTATGTAGATAAGTTAAAACTTTTACAAATCAAATGTATTTATTGTGGTAGGTGGTTTATTCCTACTATTATTAGTGTTAGGAATAGAATAATAGCATTAAATAAGGATGCCGCCGGAAGAACTTGTGGTGAAGGGAGATTTTACTGCACTGATCGTTGTAAGGAAGCATGTCCCACATTTCGTATGAGGAAGTACCATAAGGGGTTTAAAAAGGGTTCATCACGTGAGGTTCAACCAGAGTTAAGAAAAATGGTTTTTGAACGTGATAATTATATTTGCCAGAGTTGTGGAAAATCGGCCAATGAAATTCAAATTAATTGTCACCATATTTATCCGGTAGCAATAGAACCAATTGAATCCGCCGATATAGATAATTGTATTACATTGTGTATAGAATGTCATAAAAGAGTCCATAGATTAAGTGGTTGTAATTACCATGAACTATGGTGTAAAGGAGATATATAATATGAGTAATGGGAAAGGTTTAGATGTGGGTACAAATATGATTATAGCTTCTGAAATTGGAGAAGACGGTAATCCTATTTTTAAGATGCAAAGAGATGCTTTTTACAAGATAATACCTAAATCAGAAGTAAACAAAAATAGTATAAGGATGTCATTAGAAAAGAGAGGAGCCAGCTTTATAATAGACGGTGATTCATTCATTATCGTAGGCAATGATGCATTAGAGATTGCAATTGAAAGAAATGATATAGCAAAGAGACCTCTTAGAAAAGGGATACTATCACCAAAAGAAAAAGAGTCTTTACCAATGCTGAAATTGATAATAAAAAGTTTGATAGGACAGGGAGACGGAGGTAACTTAGTGTTTTCTGTTCCAGCAAAGCCTATAGACACAGATTTTGATATTGTGTATCATACTGCAATGATGAAAACATATCTTAGTGAAATGGGGTATAGACCAATAGCTATTAACGAATCTTTCGCAATATGTTTAAGTGAATTGTTAGAGGAAGGTTTAACAGGAGTATGTTTATCTTATGGTGCTGGAATGACTAATGCATCTGTCATACACCAAGGAGATCCTTTAGTTGAATTTTCAATGGCCCGCGGAGGTGATTTTATTGACCAAGCTGTTGGGAATGCTTTAGATGAATCTCCAAGCCTTATTCAGCTCGAGAAAGAATCTGGAGTAGATTTACTTAACCCAACTAATAAAATAATGGAAGCTGTGTCTGTTTATTATTCAGCTTTAATAAATTATACATTACAAAGTATAGTTTATGAGCTTAACAGGCGTAGGAAAGAACTACCTAAGTTTAAATCTGCTGTTCCTATAGTAGTTTCTGGAGGATTGTCATTGGCAAAAGGATTTACTGAAAAGGTAGAAACGAGCTTAAAAAATTTAAACTTCCCTATAAAAATTAGTGGAGTACGTAAAGCTAAAGATCCTATGACGTCAGTGAGTCATGGTGCGCTATTGGCCGCTCAATTATAACAAATTGGAGAATATGGGATAAATTATGAGAAATTTAAATGAAAAAATACCAGGAGCTTCGAATTTTAAGTATAAAGAGTTTGTTAAATCAACTACAGCATTAAGGAAAGGTATTAAGAATGAACCAAATGAGGAACAATGGAAATGTATAGAATTATTGGCTAAAGAGATTTTACAGCCAATAAGGAAAGAATTTGGGAGATTAAGAATTACAAGTGGATTTAGAAGTGTTGAGTTATGCGAAGCTGTTGGAAGCAACAAATATTCTAACCACGCTAGGGGACAAGCAGTTGATATAGAACCACTAGTTGAAGGTGTGACATTGTTAAATGTTTTGGAGTTTATATATAATGAATTAGAATATAGAACATTAATTGCAGAGTACTTTCCTGATGGTTGGGTGCATGTAGTTTATAGAAAGAACGCTAATGTTAAAGGATTAAAATTAAAAGATGTGAATCATAATTATACACAAGTTTCAATTGATTATTTGAAAGATTTGTACCAACCAACAAAAATCTGCATTAGTGTACTTAGTGAGGCAGTTGATGGAATCACGAAGAAAGACACTTGTTGTGGTGGCAAAGATTGTGATTGCGGCTGTAAAAAAAATTAAAAGAGGAGAATTAGAATTATGAATGAGAGAATTTTTGGAGAAGTAAAATGGTTTAGTAATGAAAGAGGTTACGGATTTTTAACAAGAGATGATATTGAAAATGAAGAGTATTTTGTTCATTTTACTAGTATTATGATGGAAGGTTTTAAAACGTTAAAACCAGGTCAAAAAGTGTCTTTTGTTCTTGAACAAGAAGAAAAGGGGTTGCAGGCTAAAGAAGTTAGATTAGAGGAATAAAATAAATGTAGTTGTTCGCCATAATCCAACGGACTTTTAAAATAAAAATCGAGGCTTTAGTCCGTAGCCTGAAAAAAGGAGGAAGTATAATGGTATATAAAAATAATTTCATAGTAGTAGTAAAATGTAACGGCAAAGTGATGAGGGAAAGAAATGGAGCTGTAACACTTCCATTTGGTTCTGAGTATTCAATTCTGTTAAAGAATAAGGACTCAAGGGCAGCAGTAGCTAGTATCGAGATTGATGGTGAGGATGTTATGGATGGCCATCAATATATAATTCCAGCTAACACTACCAGAGAGTTGAAAGGTTTTCTTAAAGGTCTTAATGCTAAAAATAAATTTAGGTTTATTAAGAAGACTAAAAAAATATCAGATTTCAGAGGAGATAAGCTTGATGATGGTTTAGTAAGGGTGGAGTTTCGGTATGAAAAACAACGCTCTTCTCCATGGATATGGCCTTCTTATATAACATATTCTAATAATTATGAGTTTAATGGCAACGATTATGATGTTGACTACAGAGATTCAACAGGTGGTACAGGTCAAGTTAATTATACATCAGCTGCTTCTTTTTCAAAAATTGATAGTGCTCTTAGTAATTGTTGTATAGGAGATTTAAGTAAGATTACAAAAAGTGAAATCCCTGAAGATGAAGGTATTACTGTAAAAGGATCAAAAACTAATCAACAATTTGGTTATGGAAGTGTTGGAGTGCTTGAGAATAGTTCGTCAGTTATTATTATAGAATTAAAAGGGACAACAACATGTGCTGGAAAGGTAATGGAAGTAAAAAAACCTATCACAGTAAAATCCAGAATACAGTGTTCTACATGTGGTAAAAAATGGCGCTCGTCAATGAGTTTCTGTGGTAATTGTTCTACCGCATTAGATTAAACACACAGGTGAATGGTGAACAACTACATTATATTTAAAGGAGTAAAAATGTTTATAGGTGAATTATTAATAAGAAAAAGACATGTAAAAATGCAAATAGAAGAATTTAAAAAATATTTAGAGTCTGAAGACGCAATTCCAGATATAAATGAAACATTAAATAAATTATTTGGATTAGAGGATAAATATCAACAGTATTCTGTGGCGTTGGACGAAATTAATAGAGCCACTGAGATTGAGTTTGGAAACAGTAAAATAATAATGACTAATATACTTAAGTTGAGAGACACAACATCAAATAAAATAAATGTGTTTACAGATTTGATAGAAAACGATAAGTCGTCTTTGGATATTGTTAATTTAATGGAACAGCGCACTAAGCTTGTGGAAGAATATATTTTGCTAAGTAAAGCTGTTAGCGTAAGCGATTGGCAGGTAGAAATTGATTAAGAAATTATGGGTAAAATTTGATGAAATGGACATTGAATGTTTTTGTAATGAGAACAGAAAGAAATGTCCCCCGGAAAGCAAACCTATTTGTAAAGAATATATTGTTAAATTAATAGAAATAGAAAGGAAAAAAGAAGATATAGAGTTTGAGAAGGAAGAGAAATTGTTTAAAGACGCTGTGTTAAAATTAAAAAGGAAGGAAACAGAATTAAGGAAAAGTATTAAGAAATTCGAAAAAATTAGAATACGTTAAGGGGGTGAGATTTTGGCTAAAGATCCTAAAGACATAAAAGATCCTTTGGAACGAAAAAATGCTATAATGGAACAAAGGAAACAACAACATCGAGATCATATACAAGATATTTATAATAAAACCTATAAAGTGGTAGATGATAGGTTAAAGGAATTCGAAGAAAAACAGAAACTAACGGTTTAAAGGAGATTTATAATGGGAATTTTATGTTTAATATCAGGAAAAGCTAGAAGTGGAAAGGACACATTCGCAAAGATGTTGGCAAAGGAACTACAGAGACAAACTGGTAAAGCATATGTTTTAATGGCTGTTGCTCATGAACTTAAATTAAAAATACAAAGGGATTTTGATTTGTCTTACGAACAGTTGTGGGGTGATGAAAAAGAAACATATGATTTACGATATCCTAAAGCTCGTGGCCCACTACCGTTTTGTGCTGGTAGTAGAAACGATGGCAGAGGATTAGAGGTTCTTAAAGAAAGACAACATTGGACCCCCCGCGAGATAATGCAAGACTATGGTCAATTCTTTAGAACTATCGATAATAATTTTTGGGTAAAGCAGTTATTTAATACCATAGAAGAAAAAGAGTATAAAAATGTAATAATTACTGATGGAAGACATAAGAACGAGGTAGACGCTGTTGTTGACAGAGGTGGTTATCATATTAGAGTAGAACGTGAGAATAAAGACAATGTTCATAATGAACAGCATATATCTGAAACTGCTTTAGATAAAGGTCACAGGGTTGATTTTAATGTAATAAATAATTGGACGTTGAAAGAATTAAAAGTCGCCGCAGAAGAGGTGGCAAAATTTCTAATCGAAATAAATAAAAAGGAGAGATAATCATGGCATCAAAGAAAAAAGAACTAAAAATTACTATTGCTATAGAAGAAATAATGTATACAAATATATCTAAATCGAAAGACGGATATAATTCAGCTCGTGTAGTGATTAAACGTGGAGAAAAAGAATACATGACTATTAGTTACGAATGGGACGGTGACGGTGTTCCTGGTTTCGCTATGGATCTAATGGGGTTTATGCAAGCAAATGTGATTAAACCTAATACAGTTGTTATGGAAGAAGAATATGCGGAATATACAGAAAGAGGTGAAGAAGAGACAGCAGCGGCACCTAAATGCCCTGATTGCGGCGCTACATTAAAGTGTCCTAAGTGTACTCAAAAATAGAATAAAAATAGATAAGAAAACGTTGTATATAGAAAAGGAAGAGGAGGTAATTAAAATGGATGGATTTAAATTTAGTAAAGAATTTGATAAAGAGTTATCTGATTTTCGTCTATTAAGTTCTGCAAATAAAATAACATATGAATTTGCTGTTAAAGCAGATGAAAAAGATAAATTTTTTTATTGGATTAATATTTTATCTAGTATTGAATTTAAAGTGGATGTTGATTTAAATAATATAATGGTGCAGACAAGGAAAAGATGGGATTATGTAGATAGCTTATTATTCAGAATTAAAGTTTCCGGCCTCGAAGATGATTTGTACAGATGGAACGATAATTTAAAATGTATTGCAAAATTTTTAAATGGTGATTATGATATTACTTATATTGGAGAAAAGGAAGGTAATAGTAATTAAACCTATACAACTACAACGATAAGGAGGAATATAAATGCCAATTAGTATAGATGAATATAGAGAACCTAAATGGATCAGGCATAGAAAAAGATATACTATTGCTGGGCAAACAG
>SDBV01006323.1_pt1 | contig 16455 bp, 13 predicted proteins | sample 2277081 | NCBI WGS metagenome assembly SDBV01 (sample SAMN10402039, study PRJNA504765) | marine sediment metagenome | isolation source: marine sediment core GS10_PC15, 223 cmbsf | place: Arctic Ocean: Southern Knipovich Ridge | collected 2010
TAACGTCTTGCAGTGAAGCATAGTGCCACTCCGCAGAGGGGACCAATGAAGGGGGTGGTCGTAACTTCTGGTGGCGAAAAACTATAGGTAGTTTCGTGCGCCCTAATCCACGGCGATGATCCCACTCATTAATAGGGCCCACCACCGTCAAAGAGGTTTTAGGGCCCACCGGCAATGAGGTATATATATATGATATTGTCGTCATCATCTACGATCATAATGGAGAATTGCGGGAACCTGGATGCCTTCATATTTGATCCACCGTATCGGGAGAATCTATTTTTCTTTTATATTCGGACATACCATAATATACTCTATATTATCTTAAATATCCAATATCTCATTTATATGTTTATTCGGCACAGTTATTGTTATTTTATCGATCGAGCCTACAAAGCTAAAGTCGGTATGCTTTATCCCATCGGAGCCCAGCAGAAAATATGAGTGATCCTGTATGAGTTGAAGCAGTTTTAGGCCACCTGCTCGATCAGACCCTCGCGGGTTGTCCCGGCACCGGAGAACGCGCCCCTGTGACACAACGTATGAATCATGCCGGAGCTGCCTGGGGAGGTGGTGGAGAATCTGACGGAAGCCTGGAAGATAGCCAGACCCGAAAGCCCGAAGTACTTCAGACCCTGAAATAACCGGATAGCCCTCGGCCGTGACGGCCGGGCAAACCTTAAGGAACGACAGTCAGCGTCGCGCTGAGCGAGTCCAGCGAGACCCGTTTCTCGGTGTCCCAGACCCCCGCGAAGCAAGGCAATTGACGCCGGCCTCCCAACATGGAAATCGGTATCGCGAGCTCGGCGAATTTGCCTACGTGACTGTCCAGGCCCTCGATCAGGCTCATGCTCTCGAGTCCGTAGTTTGTATTATCCTTGCGGAAGCGGGATGTGTCCCCGGGCTGTCCGAACACGGCGGCGAATTGCCGGTCAGATAGACCGTCTCCGTCGGTGTCCAGGTTCATGAACACCCGTAATCGGGAGTCCCTGGGGAAGGGCCTGCTGAACCGGAAGAGAACGTAGAGAACCTCGCCTTCCCGCCTGTAGTCGATCCCGGTTATGTCGGCCCCTCCCTGCGAGTCGCCCACGGGGTCGTCGATATGTTCATGCTCTACACCTTGCCAATCCTGATCCAGCCCGTCGACATAGATAGTGCCGGGCGGTTTAGATGTGCTGGACAGGGGATCCGTTCGCAGCCGGTACTCGAGCCAATCGGAGGCGCCGTCGCCGTCGCTATCGGCCCGATCAGGGTCGGTGCCCAGCCGCTCTTCCCCGGCATTGCTCAGGCTGTCGTAATCTCTGTCGCTGAAGAGACCCTCCATATCGAGGAACGTGGCCTTCTGGATGTACGTCTCGAAGAAGGCTGACAGGTCCGCGCCGGCAACCCGGCCGGCTGCCTCCGCGATAGTGGCGTCCGTTACAAGCCCGCCTTTGTGGTAGCCGTGTTTTGCGTACAGCAAGGTGAGCACGTGGTCGAGGCTCCTGCGGTTACCCGTCAGACGCCGGATCTCCCTGTCCAGCAGGAGAGAAACCAGGGCCCCTTTGTGATAGGCCAGGTAGGATTCCCTCTCCCAACTTTCTGGATCGCGGGTGTTGCCGGCCAGAGGAGCGTCATAGCGCTGCCTGTGTTTCAGGTACACGTCGTGGTAGAGGAACGCCAAACCTTGCAGAGGGTCCTCGGCCCTGGCTTCGAGCATGGCAAGCCGATCGTAGTACTCGTTGGTACCTTCCACGAACCAGGTAGGCTCTATGCGCATGCCGGCGGGGTGGAAGGCGTTGTACGTGTGAAAGACGCGGTGGGAGAACTGGTAGCAGGCATCGCGCATCGTGTTCAGCGCCTCGCCCTGGCTCAGCCCGCTCTCGTTCAGGGACTGCCACTGGTCCGGTCCCGTGGCCCTGGCAAAAATCGACAGATGCGCGCGCGGCCCTCGGGCGCCGAAGGCGCCTTTGATCAGGTCATACATGCGAAAGCTGTTATCGAACAACTCTTCTCTGAAATTCGCCTCGTGGTTGTCGTCGATGGCTACGCGTACCAGGGTGCCGCGTATGTCTCGCTCTCTCAATTCGAACTGTCCCGCGCCGAAAGTAGAGCGCTTGAAAACCTCGGAGTCGGTCTCGATGTAGCGATCGTCCTGTCTTGTCCATGGCACGATTTCCCGCCAGCTCGCCGGCAACACGAATCGCACGCTGAAACGGCTGACCGGTACGCCGTCGGGAACGGGAAAGCACCAGTAACCCGCGGTGAGCATGTAGGTGTCGCATAAAAAGCCGGAGGGCCCCGCCACCGGGCGTTGGTGCAGCTGGTTCATGACGAGGTCGTAGCGAAGCCGAAAGCTCCTGTTGGTGCCGTTGACTACCGTGTAGCGAGAGCCCTGCCGCGAGACAGCCAGGCCGGCGCCGTGTTGTGTCTCGGCTACCAGACCGTCCAGTGTGACTTCTCCGGTCAGAGTCAGGCTCGTGGAAGGTCCGGGCGCGTTTTCAATGGAGACTTCTATGCGCACGAGATGGCGGCTCGTGTCGAGCACGATCAGTTCGTAATGAACCGTCAGGCCCGCGGTCGAAGAGCCGGCGGGCTGGGCCAGGGCGGCGCACGCCGAAAGCAGGCCGAGAAAAAGCAGACCCAGAAATCTACTTCCGGAGTTGTGCTGCCCGGAACCGGGTGGAACGAGGGTATTCATGACCGGCCTTGCTCTGCCTGGCTTCCCCGCGCCGAATCCCTCATTGTGGGTGCCGCACCTCGGTGCGCCGGCCGGTCCGGGCCGCTTCATGGGCGGCCATGGCAATCGCCAGCACACGCCGCCCGGCCAGGCCGTCGGGTTCCGGCTGCCGGCCTTCGCGTATACAGTGGAAGAAATCTTCCAACTCGTCCGCGAACCCGTCGTTCGTCGGCACCTGTATTTCCTCGATCTCGCCGCCCCGGCGGCTGTAGTACAGGGGTCCGTCGGAGCCGCCTTTCGTGATTTTAAGGGCGCCCTTCGTACCGGCAACCCCCAGCTCGTAGCTGTTTACGGGATAGACGCGGCTGCTGCTGAGCGATCCTATCGCGCCGCCGGCGAACTCGATGCCAATGAAGATATTGTCCTCTATGTCGGCTTCCGCATCGCTGCCGGAATCCATTACCGCATGCACGGCCCGCACCTCGCCGGCCAGCCAGGCGAGCTGATCGAGCTCGTGGCTGTACATGGAGAACTGGCCGCCGTAGGTTGCGCGCTTGCTCTGCCAGCCCCGAACCCCACCGGGAGCGCCGCGTCCCAGGCGTACCGCGTGGGCCATGCGGATCAGGCCTATCCGGCCATCCGCCACCCGGCGCTTCATTTCTTTGTAGGCCGACTGGTAGCGCCGGACGTAACCGATCATCAAAATCACGCCGGCCTGCCCAGCCGCCGCGATCATTGCGTCGCAGTCTTCGACGGTCAGGGCCATGGGTTTCTCGCAGAAAACATGAGTTCCCGCATTGGCGGCGTCGACCGATATCGCGGCGTGAGTGTGGTTGGGCGTTACCACGATCACGGCATCCAGATCGCTGTGCTCCAGCATTTTGCGGTGATCGGAGTAGGCCGCAGGATTCGATTCGAGAGCGGCCGCCAGTTTCTCGGCGCTTTCCAGGAAAAAATCGCTGACCGCTGTAATCTCGGCGCCTTTTATAGTTGCCACGTTCTGAGCGTGGCGGGCGCCTAGACCGCCGCAGCCGACCAGGCCGACCCGCAGCGTGTTTCTCTCTGCCACTGGTATGCCTCCTCTGTCAGGCTTTTTCAAGCATGCCGGTATCGATGCGGATCGGCACCGAGCCCTGGGCCGCAGATGCTTCCGCCGCCAAGCAGGCCAGATGGGTGTTGACCGCCTTGTACAGATTGTCGTGGGATTCCCTGTCGTTCAGGATGCAGTCCACGAAGTGATCTATCATATCCCTGAAGGGGTGGTGCGAAACGGATCCACTGTCCGGTAGTATGGTGGCAAACGAGCCAAAACCGAGTTGGCCCGGCAGTTGTTTAGAGTAGAAGTTGTTGTTGCGGATGGCTCCCTCGTCACCGAACACTTCGACGTTGAAGACATAGGGCATGAAGAACGCCGTGGAGCCGGAAATCTTGCCGGCCGCTCCGCCGGCAAACTTCACGGCCGCCAGGGTGGTGTCCCGGTACCCTTGCTCGTTCGTGGCCGGCTCGGGGGAAATACCGGTTATCCGCAGGATTTCTTCGTCCTGCAGCACGTAGCGGGCCGAGTCCATGGCGTGGCACCCGCCGTGCACGATGGCGCCGCCGGTCAACCGATTGCTGCGGGAACGGCGGGCGGCCTTGGGGCGAACATTCGTCGGGCCGTGCCAGTAGTCGGCCTGGACCAAGAGCGGCCGGCCGATCCATCCCTTGGCAATAGCCTCTCGGATCGAGAGCACCATGGGGTTCCAGCGCAGAACGAAGCCGACCACCGTCTTGACCCGGGCCTGATGCACCGCCGCGATCATGGGTGGGAGCTCGTCTTTGTTAACGGCCACGGGTTTTTCGATCAGAATGTGCTTGCCGGCCTCGGCGGCGCTGATGGTTTCCGCCGCGTGCAGATCAGGAGGCGTGCAGATGGATACGATGTCGACTTGAGGATGCGCCAGCAGCTTGTCGAAATTGTCGAACAGATCGCACTCCACCCCCAGTTCCTTCGCCTTTCGGCCGGCGCTGTCCAGCGTGCGGCTGCCGATAGCCACCACGCGTGTTTCCGGGTTGTTTTGGTAGGCTTTGATGTGCTCTGTCGCGACCCACCCCGCTCCCTGAACGGCTACTCCGAGCATAGCTTCCTCCTCGGTCTCGCAAAGTTAAAGTCTTGCTAGGTCAACTCCAGACCGGCATCGCCCAGAAGCTGTTCCAGGTTTTGGCGGGCATTCAGAATGCGATCGTCCAGCTCTTCAGCCGTGAAGGGCCCTCCCGTCCCATCGACCCTCTCGACGACGACGGGGCCGTTGAATCCGGCTTGTTGGGCGATCGCGAAAAGCGTGGCGAAATCTACGTCGCCTTGGCCGGGGATGGGAAACTCCCGCGCCGCCCTGGGCCCTCTGTGGTCTTTGGCCACGATGCTGACGGTCTGATCGGCGATGAGAGAGAAATCCTCCTCAGGTGAAAAACCCTCGTAGAAATGGATGTTGCCCGGGTCGTAGCAGACTTTGACGGCCGGCCGATCGATGTCGGCCATGAGCAGGACTAAGTTGTGTGCCGTGGCGGTGTTGCCCGTGTGAGGTTTGAGAGCCAGCACGACGCCGGCCGCTTCGGCGTAGGGCCCGACTGCCTGCAGGTCCCTTACGAACTTGTCGTGGGCGGTCATGAATTCATTGGGATCCAAAGGCTCGTCCGGAAATTTGCGATAGCTGTTCACACCGGACATCTGGATGATGCCGACCCCGAGGGAGCGGGCCACATCGATCCGGCCTTCGATCGGTTCGGGCTGCTTGGCAGTGCTTCCCAGCCTGACAACCACCGGGGTGAGCCCGGCCTTCTCACAGAGCTCCCGCGCCCGGGCGACACCCTTGCCGTTGGGGTCGGTGCCCAGGGCATCCTGGCCCTGGTGCGGCCAGCCAAAGCCGACGTAGCGATAGCCGGCGCGGGCTATACCTTCCAACCCGCGTTCTAGCGGAAACCGGGCGTACGGCAGGGTCAGACAGACGAGTTTTGCCATGGTGTTGCTCCTAGAGTGGCAAGGTCAGCGACTCAGACCAGATAGCCCAACCGGCGCAGGCGGTCTTCGATCACGGCCTTTTCTTCCCTGGTGAAAGGGTAAACCATTTCCTTGGCATCCAGCAGCTTGGAATTGAGAGTACGGCGCAGCTCCACGACTTCTTCCTTTTCCCGCATTTCGTCGATGATGTTGTTCTGTTCGGCGGGGTCTGATTTCAAGTCGTAGAACTCCTCCGTACCGGAGGTCAGGTTGCGGATCAACTTGACGCCGTCGGTGCAGATCTGCTGCAGGGACCCCACCAGCAGGTTCGGCTGCACGTCGACGTAGTCGCCGCGGTACTCGTACAGGTCCTCTGAATAGGCCTGCAGCCCCCGGGCCTGGCCCTTTTCGATGAAGGGTCTCAAGCTGAGCCCGTCGAAGTTCCATTCGTCCTCGATCGGGATGCCCATGTAGTCCATGACGGTGGGCATGATGTCCACCGACCGCACGACGCCGGGTATGCGGCGCCCGGAGGCCAGTTCGCTGTCTCTGATTATCAAAAAAACGTTGACGTCGTGGTCGTACATACTGCGGTGCTGCGGGTAGAGAAGCCCCCCGGAGCGGTGCGGTATAGGATTCACCGGGTGCTCTCCCACACCCGTGCCGTGGTCGGACATCAGGATCAGCATCGTGTTGTCCCACAGGTCGAGATCGTCGAAGACCTTGCACAACCCGCCTATGAGGTTCTCGTCGGCGCACTTGATGCGCGCATCCTTGTAGCGCATGTCCGAGAGCACACCCTCTTCGATGCGGCCGTCGCGCAGGAGGGCTTCTTCGGCCCCTTCGTGGGTTTCGTAGAGATGGCCCCAGATGAAAAAGGGCGAAGAGCGATGGTTGTTGCGGATCCAGTCCAGGTAATCATCCACCCACCACCAGCCTTCGTAGAACATGTCTTCGTCCTTGCCGGTTGGGCTCCAGGTATCCCAGGAGACCTCAGTGCTCCTGGGCTCGAAAAAATCGTCGAAGCCGATGTCGAACCCGTGCTTAGAGCCCACCAGCCCGTTGCCCGTGAAAAAGCAGGTCTTGTAGCCGTTGGCCTTGAGGATCTCCGCCGTCGTCTGGGATTGAATCCTGCACAGGGGCTGGCGCATGGTGTGCTTGTTGGGATACTGCGCGCACAGGAAGGATGCCAGGCAGATCGGCGTCATGCATCCGGCGCCGATGGCCTTCTCGAATACCAGCCCCTCGCGAGCTACGCGGTCGATGTTTTCGGTCTGGATTTTTTCATAGCCGTTGCAGCTCAGATTGTCGTTCCGGACTTCGTCCAGGCTGACAATAACGACGTTCTTCTTGGGCACCGGGTTCCTTCAGTTTCGCCGCCGGCAGCGTCCGCCATCGATTTCCGGGAAGTATATAATGACTGCCGGCCTTCGGCAACAAGCGGGCAGTGGCAATGCCCCGGCATGAATCCCTGGGCATTGAAAAATGTTGATACAACCGGCGACAAGTACTACAGCCGTAATGCCTATTTCTGGAAAGTCGACACGGCCGGCAACCAGCTGCCCTACGTCGATGAGCTGGTCCGCGTGGTATGCGAGAGCCAGCAAGTCATCAATCTCAAGGTGATCGCCGGCGAGTTCACTCACGCGGCCCAGATGTTGGAGCTCAAGAATTACACCCTGTACAAGGAAGGCGAGGAACAGGGCGGTTACCGTGCCCTGCTGTGGGAGCTGCCCTATGGGGGGAATGCCCCTCAGATCATTTTCCACCAGGAGCACAAGGACCCGGTCAAGCGCAAGATCTTCAGCGACATGCGCTTCCGGCAGGCCATGTCGTTGGGAATAGACCGGCAGGAAATCAGCAAGCTGGTCTACTTCGGAAAAGGTGTCCCGCTCCAGGGAGGACTGGACCCCACTGCCGGCTTCTACGAAGATTGGATGGGCAAATACTATGCCGAATACGATCCCGACAGAGCCAACAAACTGCTGGACGAGATCGGGTTGCAGTGGGATTCGGACCACGAGTTCCGACTGAGACCGGACGGCAAACAATTCGTCATCACCCTGGAGTACTGCCAGGCGCCAATACCCTACGGGCGGATCCTCGAGATCCTCAAGGACCAGTGGAAGAAGCTAGGCTTCAACATTGTCGTCAAGGAAGACCAGCGTGAACTGCTCACTACGCGCGGTGCCGCGGGTGAGCTGGATGCCGGCATCTGGCACGCCTATGCGGCTGAAACCCAACGGTTTCAGACGCCACTCTTCGTCGAGTACGGTACCTGGGTGGGCAACAACGAGTGGTACCAGTGGCACACTTCAGGAGGCACAAAAGGCATCGAGCCGCCTGATTACGTCAAGAAGGACTTCGAGATGTGCGACAAGTGGCAGCAGACCCTGCCCGGCACCGAGCAGTACATGAAACTGGCCAAGGAGATCTTCACTAACCGCATCAAGCACCTGGTCGGCATCGGGACGACCAGCCCGGGGCCCAAGCCTGTTATATTTACTAACAGGCTCAGAAACGTTCCCGATGTTGGCGTTTGGGAGTGGGCTTACCGGCAGCTGCAGCCCTACCTGATGGATCAGTGGTACCTGAAGGAGTAAGGCGAGTCACTCTGTCTAAGGCATGAGAAAGCCCCGGAGAGTGCCAGGCCCTTCACCCTTGGGCGGTGCAGTTCCGGGGCTTTTCAGGTTCGAAGCGGAGAGACCCGCGCTTGGAAACCGGCGTATCGTCATCTCGAGTCCTTCAAGCGTTACGACAGGAACAGGATTCTGGACGGCATCCAGGAGCAGCTAACACACAGTCCTAAAGCAGCAACGTGTTCCGTGTCCATTTTCTTGGCAACGACCCTTATGCTGAAAGGCGACCTCCGGTGACTACTCCGTGCCGTGAGGATTCCTCAATTCCTTGATGATATTGTCAAGCGAAGCGACCTTAGCAATCCGATTATATGGGTAGATCTCACTCTTTTCGAAAGGAGAAGCAATATATACTTCTTCTAACTTAAGATCATCGACACAATGAAAAAAACCAGCCCCAACCTTGGGGGATATGGATCCTTTGCATTCTACGGCAACCATTCTTCTGCCGCGAATAAGAAGAAGGTCAATCTCTGAGGCATCGGAGGTACGATAGAAAAACGGCTGCCACCCAGGCAGGCCCGTGACAATCTGCTCGATGGCATATGACTCCCACGACTGGCCAAAAACCGGGTGCCCCATCAATGTGTTAGTCGAGTCGATGTCCAGTAGAGAGTGCAAAATGCCGGTGTCACGAATATACGTTTTTGGGGTTTTAATGAGGCGTTTTTTCACGTTTGCCTGGTAAGAATACAGAACTCTAACCATGAAGGTTTTTTCAAGGATTGCCATGTAAGATTTGACGGTTGGTTCATTGATTCCCAGTGATTCGCCGATTTTAGCTCTGTTGGCGATCTGCCCGCTTGTATGCGCCAACATTGTCCATAAACGTCTAATAGTTTGCGTATTAACTGAAAAACCTAAGGAAGGGACATCTTTCTCGAGGTAGGTGGCAATTGAAGTCGATACGCCACCGTTGGCTGTGGTCTTCCTTCTCCGGGAGCCAGCTGCCCGGGAACCCTCCACGAAGCCAGTGCTTGTGCAAGCCCTCATAGCCGACTTCGTGAATGTGGAAAGGCGTGAGCTGGAGGTAGGAGATACGTCCGGCCAGAGACTCTGAACTTTGCCTTAAAAGATCGGGGCTCGCTGAACCGAGGACGAGATACTGACCGGGAGTTCCCTTTTTGTCGCACAAGGCGCGCAAGATAGGAAACAACTCCGGCTTGCGTTGGATTTCATCGATACAGACAAGTGAGTTAGCGTTTAGAGAAAGAAACTGCTCCGGATCGTTCAGCTTCCTCAGGTCAGAGGGGAGCTCGAGGTCAACATAGACGGGCTCGGCCAGGCTAGACAGAATATGCTTTGCCAGTGTGGATTTTCTCGTGCCTTTTCAAGTCGATGCTGCTGAGATCGACGTCCCAAAACACAGGCTCAAGAAAAGCGGGTAATTGCTCGGAAGAATTTCCCACAACGCAATCATACCGCATAGAGCTCGACAGGGAAAGCTGCCATAACAGCAGTTCTCAATTTGAACTTGGCAGTTCACCACGTGCATCATTTTCTTGCGATTCGCAGGCTAATATTGGGCGAATCGCCTTGAAAATGCAGACATATATCAAAGCTAAAGGCAGTTCTCAATTTGGCTCCGCCAAATTGAGAACTGCTCCTGCCATAACGCCGCATGCAAATAGTCAGCTAAGTATAGCGCCCCACCATCTCTTCGTCGATGGCCACCCCGATGCCCGGCGCCTGCGGTATGGGTACGCAGCCATGCTCGTCGATCAGGATCGGGTTTTCGAGCAGGCCGTGCAGGATCTCCGGCACCAGGCTCGGCGGATCGAAGGCGCACTCCAGCCACGGGCAGTTGTGGACCGTCCCCAGGGCCTGCAGGGTCGCAGCCAGGTGCAGCCCGCTGTTTCCGTTCGTGCAGACGTGGGGAGCGATCTGACGGCCGACCGCATCGGCTATGACCGCCACCTTGCGGATGCCGCTGATGCCGATATGGCCGATAACGACGTCGGGCTGCGCGATGTCGTAGGCGCCGGCGTGAAGCACGTCTCTGAAATCGTAGATGGTTGCGGCGTGCTCGGCTCCGGCTATGTTGAGGTTGACGGAGCGGCACAGCTCGGCCAGGCCCTCTACGTCCGACCGCGGCAGAGGTTCTTCCAGCCAGAACACGTCCAGGTCATCGAGCTCCCGAGCCACCTTCAGTGCCGTTCGGCGCGACCAGTTGCTGTAGTTGGGGGAGGTGTGGTTCTGGTTGGCATCGACCAGGATCGTCATCTCTTTGCCAAGCGCCTCCCTTACCGCCCTGACTACCTCCACGTCCTGCTCGGGGCGAGGGCGGTGGAGCCTCAGCTTCAGCGCCTTGAAGCCCCGGCGTTGGATCTCTCGGGCTAAATCGACGCTTTCCTCGGGCGGCCGCAGTTGGCACGTGGCGGCATAGGCCGGCACCCGATCCTTGCAGGCCCCCAGGCATCGATAGACCGGCATTCCGGCGGCCTTGCCGATGATGTCCCAGAGCGCTATTTCCAGGCCGCCGAGAGACGGCCGGCCCAGAACCGTGCCGTGTCCGCGCATGTATGTGTTGAAAAACGATTCTACGAAGGCCGGGTCAGTTCCCACGAGGGCCGTCTCGGCAAAAGCAAGCACATCTTCCGGCCGCGTCCCCAGGCCGCACGGGCCGATGCCGGTGATGCCTTCGTCGGTGTGGACCCTGTAAAAGGAAAAACCGATACTGTCCATGGCGTCGGTGTCCGGCTCGTTCCACGCCGGACGCCAGGGCTCCGGCAAAGGGATGGGGCGCTTGTTTTGCACCAGTTCGATGGTAGTAATTTTCATTTTTCTGTCTCCTGCTCCTCGAGAGGTGGCGGCAGCGGAACTGCCGCGTCTCTTCCCGCACAATACTTTTTTTGAGGAACTCCTGCAAACAGGCAACTCCTGAGCGCGGTCTGCCGGCATGCATCGCCTGGCCGGCCGAGGGGTTTCGGGCTTCACATTGACCCGCTTCCGGGTCAGGCCTTTGCACGGCTCTCGAGCCAGAGGTAAAACGCTTCGGCCACTTTCGACAGAGACAGGGCCAGTGCTGCTGCAATGGCGCCCGAGACGGACTGCGTCAGTACTCCGGCAAACACGCAGAGACCGAGGAAGAAAACGTTGACGATCACCGCTTTGGTCACTACGGGCGTGCGGTTGAGCGTTACCTGGAAGCCGCGGTAGAAGGCTATTATCGCGCTCATGGATGGGACGACAGCCATAATCCACACGGGAACCAGCACGAATGAATAGAGATCCGCCGAAATTCCGGCCACCCCCTGGAACCAGAGTCGACAGGCCGGGGTAAGCGCGACAACCAGGTAGGCCAGCAGCAGGATTCCTGAGGTAGTGAACACGAAGCGCTTGAGAGGCGCCAGCTTTTTTTTGTCCCGCAGGAGCGCGACCGACACCTCCTGGAGTGACACCCCGATGGATCTGAAAATGAACAGGAAGCCCTGAATAACCGGCCAAACCGCCAGAGATTCGAGGGGCAGGGGCAACCGGGCCATTCCCGTTGTCAGGATCGGGCGCGCCGCGACAAGGATGATGGATGTGAGCCAGAGAGGAACGCTGAAGGCAAGCAGGCTGCGCCACGTCAGCGATCGACCGTGCTTTGCTTCGTCAGAGAGCTCCTTTTTGACGAGTGTTCGAAAATAGAAATACGATGCCACCGCTCCGACAAGAAGGCCTGACGTCGCAGCCACTGCGGCCAGGGTGACCCCTGTCATGGCGCGGGTGATGAGCCCGCCGGAAAGCAGCAGAGCAATTACGGCCAGTCTCATCACCATGGTGACGGGAACGGAGACGGTCTGGCCGTGACGGATGAGTACTCCCTGCCAAAGGCGCCGATATCCGACTGCCGCTGCCGACGGGCTCATAATGAGGAAAGCCACCCGGCTGGGCTGCACGATGTCAGGCGGGGCGCCGATGAGTGTGCCGACTATGAAAGAGTAGAGCGGACTCAACCCGATAGCGAGATGCAGGATGGTCAGGCCCACCGCGGAAAGGTGCATGAGGTTGAGCAGCTTCCGGTAAGAAACGCGATCGGCAGCCAGCGCGGTTCCGGCCGTCAGCATCAACATGACGGGACTCTCGATGATGATGGTTAGAGAATAGCTCAGGCCATAGGAGGCCAAATTGTTCTTCGCATCGGCCAGTCGGGCAATGAACGCGGAGGTCAAGGGCTGTTCGATGCCCATGACCAGCCACATGGCGGCCAGGGGCAACCAAAAGAAAAAAATCTCGCGCTGCGTGACAGGCCCGTGGCCGTTTGCCAGGTTGTTCTTTTTCATGGTGTGACGCTGCCGTACCTCGATCGATTGTCCGTTGAAGCCCACGCTGGGCGTGGCTGCCAGCGAACGGTGATTGTGGCAGGTTTTTGGGATTTGCGGAACCTTGCGATAAGAGGATGAGAGCCGGCTGTGGGGCCGGGAGTTTGTGCTCTTCCAAGGCTGTGGGATTCCGGATATTATGGGCACCCTATGAACAGGAATCATGCATGAAGAAGTATCGCATAGCCGTAATACCCGGCGATGGTATTGGTATCGAGGTCGTACCCGCGGGAATCCGGGTACTGGACAGGGCAGGGGAGTGTTTCGGGTTCAGCTTCGAGTGGCAGAGTTTTCCGTGGGGCTGCGACCATTACCTGGAAACGGGCATCCTGCTGCCGGACGACGGTCTGGAAACCCTCCGCGCTTACGACGCTATTTTTCTGGGAGCGGTCGGGCGTCCCGATGTCCCGGACCACATTTCGCTCTGGGGGTTGCTCATTCCCATTCGCCGCAGCATGCAGCAGTACGTGAACCTGCGTCCCGTCAAACTGCTGGAGGGAGTGCGCTCACCGCTGGCCGGCCGCAAGCCGCGGGACATCGATTTTGTGGTGGTGCGGGAGAACAATGAAGGCGAATACTCCCAAATCGGAGGCCGCTTGTACGAGGGCACCGAGGCCGAGATGGCCGTGCAGCAAAGCGTTTTCACACGACGCGGGGTCGACCGTATCCTGCGCTACGCCTTCGAGTTGGCCCGAAGTCGGCCCAAGAAGCATCTGACCTCTGCCACGAAGTCCAACGGCATAATCCACACCATGCCCTACTGGGACGAGCGATTGGCGGCCATGGCCCCCGATTACCCTGATGTAACCGTCGATCAGTTTCACATCGACATCCTGACAGCGCATTTCGTCAATCACCCCGATTGGTTCGATGTGGTGGTTGGCAGCAATCTCTTCGGCGACATCCTTTCCGATCTCGGGCCGGCCGTGGCTGGGAGCATCGGAATCGCGCCTTCAGCCAACATCAATCCGGAACGCGAGCACCCCTCCATGTTCGAGCCGGTACACGGATCGGCCCCGGACATCGCCGGAAAGGGCGTTGCCAACCCCGTGGGTCAGATCTGGTCCGGGGCCATGATGCTGGATCATCTGGGGCAGGAGGCCGCCGGCAGGGCCGTCAAGCAGGCTATCGTGCAGGCGCTGCGCAACCCGGCGAACCACACGCCCGATCTGGGTGGAAAGGCCACGACGCAGGACTTGACCGAGACTATCGCCGGTGCCCTCGAGCAGCACTAACCCGGAAGAGGAGAGATTAACGAAATGACGATCAAGGATGTACGTTTTACATCGATTGCCCTGGGCCGGCTGGAGAAGCCGTTCTGGAACTCCATCGTGCGCACCACGACGCGCGGTTTCGCGAGGGTGGCGGTCGAGACGGATGACGGGATTGTGGGCCTGGCCCCTGCCCGGGCGGCGTCGGGGCCTTTCATAGAGGGGCCTATCCGTCAAAAACTGCTGGGCGAAGATGCGCTGCGCACCGACTATCTCTGGCACAAGATGTACATGGGAGGCACGCGCAAGCCGGTTGCCAAGGGCGATTATATCGTGGCCATGAGCGCCGTGGATATCGCGCTGTGGGATCTAAAAGGCAAAGCCCTGGGGCAGCCCGTCTGGAAGCTGGCCGGGGGAGCGCAGGACAGGGTAAGAGCCTACGCCGCGGGCGGGTACTACGCTGAGGGCAAGGGCCACGACGAGCTGTGCCGTGAGCTGAGCGGCTACGTGGAGAGCGGCTTCACCGCTGTCAAAATGAAGGTGGGTTGGCCTGGCATGACTCTCCGGGAGGACGCCGAGCGGGTCAGGGCGGTTAGAGAGGCCGTAGGGCCCGATGTGGACCTGATGGTGGATGCCAACAATGCCTGGGACGCGGCTACCGCCATCCGCTTCGGCCGCATGATAGAGGAGCTCGATCCCTACTGGTTCGAGGAGCCGGTACGGGCCGACGACCTGGAAGGTTCTGTCAGGGTGGCGGCGGCCCTCGACGTGCCGGTTGCCAGCGGTGAAAACGAGTTTACCCGGTGGGGATTCAGGGACTTGATCGAGTCCGGCGCGGTGGCGATCGTTCAGGCGGACCCCAACATCTGCGGCGGCATCAGCGAGTGGCTCAGGATAGCCGCCATGGCCGGGGCTCATCATCTGCCCATGGCGCCCCACGGCGATGCCGGGGTGGGGTCGAGCTGCGTAGCGGCCGTAGACAACGGGTTGATCACCGAAAACTACCCGACAGCCTTCGCGAACGAGATCGCCCGGCCAGTCGATTTCCGCGCCGGGCACATCCACCTGTCGAACGAACCGGGTCTGGGCATCGACTGGAACGAGCAGCTTATCCGGAGCTGATGCTTATCGAAACGGGGGAGCAGGCTACATCTTCTCGATCGTATCGTGCCGGCCTTATTCCCCGGCGCCGGCTTCCCGCGCAGGACTCAACTCGAAAACTGAAGGGTCGTCATGCGAAGCTGTGGCACGATCGAGAGATTCTTCCCTCTGAAACCGCCACCGTTGTGATCGATCACGAGATCGTCCTCGTCCATGAAGAGCTCCAGTTGCATGGTTGTTTCTTCCCCAGTTCTTTTAGTGAAATCGTCGAAGGATGCAACTGCTGCGTCAAGGTCGCGAATAAGGTTGATGTCCACGCTTCTTGGTGGCCTTAGAATCTCAGAATAGAGAGAAAGTAGGGATAGATGAATGCGTCCTGAAGATGTCGATATCGAGTGTCCCAATTCTGTGGATACTCTCGTTCTCACGCTTTTCCTGAGGTGTTAGACTGTACGCTATCTCGAGCTGTCGAGCCCCATCGGCCAACTCCAATCGCTGGAGTGCTGCTCTTGTGAGATTATGGCTTGGAAACGCCGCCGGCAGACCCTCAACCAAACCTTGCTTAAAGACGACAGGGAGAAAGTCTATTGCGGAGGCACCCAGGGGCGTCTCCCGAAACTCATAAAGGTTGATCTTGCGGATAGCTACACGTGTGTACGAGTCGATCTGGAGATGCTCACGCAGGGCTCTTGATATCTGCCAGAACACAGGGAATTCGTCCTCAAAGGTCTTGTGCTCGTTGTCTGAATGGTGAGGGTGAATGCATCGGGCAAGAGTTTGAAGGATCGCTTTCCCGATTCCGATCGAAACTCGACTCCAGCCTCGGCGGTACCCTGGGCGGTCAAAATCGGCGTGCGATCACCTTCGTTGGCACCCATATGAATGGTAAATCGGCCCTGCTTTGTCCGCCGTTGACTTGGGAACGATGTATGCAACAAGCGTAGCGCCCTGTGCCTCTCGCGGATTGCTATCGATCGGCCAGCGACCGCCCAACGTCCAAGCTCACCGGCGCCGCGTGTCGGCGTCCGGTGCAGCGCCTTGTTAGCAGCATGCCTACCACAGCGCTGGATCGCACAAAGAAGTTACACACGCTATTTTGATAGACGACTTCCCAGCACTACCTTCTTTGAGGGCCATGCCTTGCCACCCAAAAGGATATTGAAGCTTATTTAAGGTGGGATATGTCGTTCAGCAGCATCCACACTAAAACCAAACTTGCTGTAATATTTAGGATCACCATAAACAAAAAGGATATCTACACCCATTCTTGATCTTACTTTCCGCAAGTAGAAAATACGATTTTCTAGCATTTATTGTATAGGTTAACCGCTGTAGTCTTTGTTCGAAACATTGAGCAGGTCAAGGATTTGTGCTTGCAGATCTGAAAGAGAGTCGTAAAAATATTTCACCTTCTTGCTGCCTGAAGAAAGAATATGTCTTCGCTGATCGGAAAACAGATCGAATATTCTGATCGCGGTTGGATATTTGCATTCTCTGTGTTCCGGATAAAGAGGCAGAGACTGTATCTTTTCTCTCTCCATCGCCAAACGTAATTCTCGTT
>SDBV01006324.1_pt1 | contig 16454 bp, 22 predicted proteins | sample 2277081 | NCBI WGS metagenome assembly SDBV01 (sample SAMN10402039, study PRJNA504765) | marine sediment metagenome | isolation source: marine sediment core GS10_PC15, 223 cmbsf | place: Arctic Ocean: Southern Knipovich Ridge | collected 2010
ATCAAAGAGCTGCGCGAGCTGTACGACCGGCTCGACGCACACGCCGGCCGGCTGGACGCCGAGCGCAGAAGGATCGACCCTGATCTCAAGCGGACGACCGCCGAGGCGCAGGTGAAGATCACAACCCTGGTCGAACAGGCCGAGGACGAGTACGCCGAGGCGCTGCTCGGGAACCTCCACACGTTGAAGCGGGCCGATTTCCGCATGGAGATGCTGCTGACGCCAAAGGTCGTCAGTAACTTCTTGCTCGCCCACGTGCCGGCGGTCGAGGCCGCGCTGCGCGCAGCGGTGGACGCCGAGCCCGCGCGCACGGACACCGACGTGTTCGTCGCTGCAAGCCGTGACGAACTGCTGGCCCGGCAGGCAGCGAAGGCAGACCAACATCGTGCGGCCAGGGACGAGGCCGACGAGGTGAACACCCTCCTGATTAAGGCGAGCCGGGAACTAACAGCACTCGAACGAGGAGAAGTGACGAAATGACGAACCCACAGCGAGACGCCGAGGACCGGCGCCTGGCCGAGAAGTACGACCTCGAGGTCACGGAGGTGCGCCAGGTCCGACTGACTGGCGGCGATCTGCGGCGTTACAAGGCCTTCAAGGGTGTGCGCACCATCGACCAGGCCAACGCTGCCGTGAAGCGGCTAGACGCCGAGGACAAGGCCGCCGCCGAGGTCGAGGCCGAGGACCGCCGCCAGCAAGTGCGCGAGACGAGAGGGAGCTGACTGCTCCTCTAACCGCCCTTCGAGCCGCACGGGGTTACTGTTCCGGGCATGGACAGCGCTACATTCGTAATGGCGGCCATTGCCCTGGGGATCTCAGGCATACTGGCCGCGGTGAAGATCTGGGAGACGTTCCTCAGTCGCTCACGATTCTACGTGAACTGTGACTGGTACGAAGCGAAAGGCACAGCGCCTCCGCTCCTGCACTTTACCGTGGCCAACGTTGGCTGGCGCAAGGATTCCATCAGAGAGATCCGGCTCGCAACCGCTGACTCGCTAGACGATATGGGCTATCTCGTTAGGAGCGACATCATGGACAAGCTGCCCGCAGCTCTTGATGTAGGCGAGATATCCGAACCCTTCGAACTTCACCCGCCTTCTGTGGGCGGCAACGAGTTCCAGACGGCCCTACGCGAAGGTCGCGTCACGAAGCTGATCGTCGTGAACAGCCGGGAGCAGATCTCGACGTTCCCAATCCCTCCCATAGATTTCCTAACGTATACGGCAAGCGCGCAAACCGAAATGCAAACGAACGGTTAACTTGGGCGAGGACGTAGTAAACGTGGTGAACGTGGAGACGACACGTGACTGGCTTGTCGTCGCTCTCCAGTTTGCCGGCGTATTCGTCGTGGCTGTTGCCGCGATCTTCGCCTTCAAAAGCTCCAGAGCGGCCTCCAAGAGCGCACAAGCAGCGCAGAGGCAGGTCGAGCTTCAGACTCGACCGTTACTCAGAGACGTACCGCAGCGGAAGCTAGAGCTAGTGGATATCTACCACTATCCCAACGGGGGCGAATACGGCGCGGAGACTGACGGGCTGCTGCCTCTCAACGAGAAAGAGGGCTGGCTACAGGTCCCGCTGCGGAACGTCGGTCGTGGAACCGCCAAGATCGTGGAGACGTGGCTGGAGAAACCCCCTGGTCACAAGCTCGACGTCGAGCCCAAAACCACGAGCAAATATGTGCCGCCTGGAGAGCAGACACGCTTTGGCTTCATAGATCGTGCGAACGGTACCTCGAAGCCCCTGTCCGAGGCGCTGTTCGAAGGACGCGACGACTTCGTCATGCGGGTCACGTATTCCGACCTCTCCGATGAGAACCTACAGCAGGTGGACGCGACGCTTGGGACCCTTGCCAGAGAGTTCCGAGTCGTAAACCTGGAGCACCCTCAGCCGGTGCGTGCGCGCGCCACGCGGTCAAGTTCGAGCGCGCGTCGGTAGATCAGAACCCCGGCTTGCACTCGTCCAGGGTCGCAAGGGCAGGGCGTCCCAAGACCTCGGCGCTATTGATTTTAACTCTGGCGTCAGCGCTTTGGCCCACAAGCAAGACGGCCCTACAGATCGAGCGGGCTGGGTTCTCGGGGTCTGAGTCGTCCGCGTACATATCGGTGGTGATGTATGCGTGACCCGCCGCGACCTCGACCTTCTTGATGAAGTCCCACCAGGTGGCCTTGCCGAGCGGAGTGGCAGGCCCGAAGTTCTCGCGTAGCTCCCGCCTAAGCAACGTGGAGTCAGACGGTTGCGGTTTAGGTTTCGACTTCTTCGCTGGCGTGGTTTGCTCCGCCTTGCGGCCCGAGTCGGACTCCTTCTCGCTCTCATCGTCGCCCGACGCCACGTTCACCACGATGATCACGGCTACGACGCCAACAAGAATCAGCGCCCACAGCGGCACCTCCTCGCGGAAGCCTTCCCAGAATCCCTGCACGAACGCCTTCACCTTCATGCTGCTGACCCTAAACGGTTGCCCCATACGTTGCCCCATGACACTTTCTGGTCACTTCGCGCCGGCCCCCGGAACGCAAGAACCCCGCCGCAGCGGGGTTCTTGGGAGTGGGCGCAACTGGGCTCGAACCAGTGACTTCCAGCTTGTCGAGCAAGAAGAGGATCAAGCGCAAGCCCGCTTTGCACCGCTAACAAGCGAAACGACACCGTGCGCTGAGTGCGCTGAGATGCACTCAGCGCGTGGTGTCAGCAACAAAGGTGCAACACGTCGTGGAGGCATTTGGAGAGCTACGCTTCCGGCATGACCTCCTATCCGCTCATCCCGGCCCCAGTGGATGCCGTCGAGCTGCCGACGGAGGACCTTGCCATGCGCCTGCTGCGTGAATACGTCGACAAGGGACAGGGCACCGGGATCCTGAACCGACACAACCTCGGCATCGAGGGAAATTGGGGGGAGTACGAAGGGGTGACCGAAGACTTCCTGCGCGCGATGGTAGAGGCGTACGACTGGCTTGCGAACCGCGGCCTTATCGCGCGGACGCCAGCCGACGATGGGCGGGCCTATGTGACTGGGCTTGGCCAGCGGGTAGCGTCGGACGAGAACGGCGTTGCCCGCCTCCACGCAGGTCGGCGGCTCGAGCTGGAGCTTGATCCTCGACTTGAGACGAAGGCGCGCACGCGCTTCCTCCTCGGCGACTACGAGGCTGCGGCGTTTGGGGCGATGCGGGAAGTTGAGATACGAGTCAGGGAGCTTTCCCGCCTGTCGGATGAGGACACAGGGGTGCCTCTCATCCACAAGGCGTTCGGGGAGGCGGGGCCTCTCTCGGACCCTGGCCTCTCGCAGGCCGAACGCAATGCAAAGCGGTTCCTGTTCGCAGGGGCAATCGGCTTCTTTAAGAACCCGCTGAGCCATCGTCAGATCGACTACGACGATCCGACCAGTGCCTCGGAGGTCATATTCCTGGCTGACCTCCTCATGGGACTGCTCGACCACATCGAGGAGATGAAGTTGGCAAACCACAACTAGTCGTCGCACGCCCAAGCCTCCGCAGAGGGCTCTAGAACACCCGCTCCGATGCAAGGCAAGTCCCGAGACGATCACCCACGACCGACACGGGCACCCGATGCCGGGCAACGAGGAAGAGGCAGCTAGCTTGCTTGATTCGTATCTTCTTGACTCTCGGGCTGTTCAGTAGGCTCGGAAGCTTCGGGGGAATCGTCGGCGGGCTCGTGGGCGATCGCGCCGGCCGAGCGCTCGACCTCCCGCAGTATCCTTGCCACCTGCTCGTCCGTGGGCTCGGTTACCTCGGCGCACTCGTACCTGACGACCACAGAGCCGCCAGCGGCCTCGAGAAAGATCTCCGGTCCGAACATCGCTTCGGTTACGGGGATCTCAATCGTCAGGTGAGCAGGTCCATAGCCGCCGAGTCGGCGCACTAGGCTTGCGGCGCCCCGCCACGAAACGCGAACGTGGCGGTTTATGAGCTGTTCAAGGTTGTAACGAGGGGTTTGCGCCGACCACAAACAGGCTGCTGTTCCGGTCCAAACGCCCCCTGCAAGAACTTGGCATGGAAAGGCGTGGGTGAGCTCGACAAGGACAAGGGACCGATCCTGTCGCATTATTGTGGAGATCGATGGCGGAATTGGCCCGCCTGGCGGCTCGGCGACCGCGACGCCTGCCGCTTCGGCCGCATCACCGAATTCTGCTGTGAACAACCGGCCAGTGATATCCGGTGGGTAGGCAACAGCCGTGAGCGCGAGGGAGAATCGTGCTTTCCTAGCGGCTAGCCGAAGGTGCCGGCCGCTCAGCATTTCTGCCGCAGCACGGTCGGAGCTCGCTTCGGCATTTGCATGCCCTGACTCCCCGCGTTCGAAAAGCGTTGCAAGGCGGGTAGGGTCGGTGACAGGAATCGTCTCGCGTGACGTACGCTCATACACTTGGCCGGCGTTTGTAATACAGGGCGGAACCGCGACGGGATCTACGCCGATCACGACCAGAGCGCGACCCTCGTTGACCGAGAAAGAGTGAATGTCGTAGGTCGGAGTCGGTGAAACGCCAGCTTGGACGATTTGTCCTACCCAGTGGCCCGGCTCGCCGCTTTTTGACTCGAAGCCCTCTAGCTCCCAACCATCTTGCACGCTGCCTGAAACACCGAGCAGCACGAATCCCCCTCGTTCAGTGTTGGCGAACCCGCAGACGGCCTTACGAATTAGGTGGACAGTGGGCTCACTCTTCGCCTCCCAGTACAGACCTTCCTCGCCGGCATCCTTGAGAAACTCTGCTAGTTGGCCTGGGTCCACCTCTTCCCAGGGGACCCCGAACAGAATCTGGCTTAGGTCGCTGTACATGGCTCGTAAGCCTAAGCCTGGGCGCCTTCCGTGTGCGTGACTGGCGCGCGCATGCACAGGTTCCGCTTGCCGCCGAGCCTAGAGCCGATAAGTGTCACTGTCTCCAAAACCAGAAGTCGGGGGTTCAAGCCCTCCCTGCCCCGCTGAGATGTAGCGCGGAATCCCTGCCGTGATGCTGAACGAGCGTCGTTTCGTTGTTCCGCTGGAATCCGCTCAAGTTGGCTAGAAACTGGCGCGCACTGGCGCGCAACTGGCGCGCACGACCCCGACCCCCGGGGCACCCCGTCTTTGGACCCCACCCCCTCGCGTATATGGGTACCCTCCGATATGCGCACGCTGCCTCGGCCGACCGTGAACTGACATCGGATCAGGCCATACCGTCGCTTCCGCTTCTCGCGCATTGCGGGAGCGGGCGTATCGCGGCTCACCCTCGTGAGCGAGTTGTTCCCGGGTGTGTGGCTGCCGTACGGCGTGCCACACTTGGCGTTGGCCAACACCACCTCGGGACGCTCGTCGACGCCCGCTCCTTGGAGCTCTCGCTCGGTCGCGCCGATCATCGGATCGAGTTGGCAGAAGTCTCCTGCGCGATCGCTCACGGCGAAAAAAACCCTGAAAATTCAGGGGACCAAAACCGCATAAACTATTTTGGGGTCGCCGGGCCCAAAATCACGATGGCAATTGCGCGGTCCGCGATTGGCGGAAGTCGATGCAGCTACACGTCAAATCGTCGCTGACCTGGAGCAGCGAGGTGGTCTCGTATTCCACTCCTGTCGCGTCGCGGTAGGCGATTCGCAGCCGCCACAAGGCGTCCTCGGACGGCTCCGGTAACTGAGTGGGCGTAGTGAGATCAAAGTGCCGATCACTAACGCCATGCGGGGCGTGGATTGCGATCTCGCCGTCCAGCTCGGCGAGCACCTGTCTGCGCGGAGGAACCCGTTCGGTTATGAAGATCCCGGTCACGACGGCCGGGCCCTTGCCCATGTTCCAGAGTCGCACCTGGAACCGCCAGTGATCGCGTTGCTCGGGATTGATGAAGCGGATCGGGATTGGCTCTTCTCTGATGAGCGTGTGATTTACGTCTTTTATCCGCTCCATTTGCCGCGTTGGGATCACGAACGGTCGGTCCTGCGCTTCGATGTTCTGCCGCGCCAGCTTGATCTCTTGCTCTGAGGCGGCAACGCTCCTCTTGGTGTACCCGACCGCCTTCCGCGTCTGGTACGCGAGCCAGCCTGTGAAGCCAGCGAGCAGGCCGGTGCCTAGTCCGACGATCAGATCGCCAAGGTTGATCTCGGAATCGACGGTGATCCCGAGGAAGGCAGCAGTCATGGGCGGACCCTATTGGCTCGCGCGATCGGCTGCCAACGACTCGCGCGCCCGGGGCCAGGAGTGCCGTACGCGGTAGCCTAGGCTGCGACCGATGGCGCGTACTTTCATCAGACGAACTCAACGCGGGGAGTACACGACTCCAAAAACTGTGCTGGGCTTCTACTGGGGGGTGCTCGCGGCCCTGGAAGCGGGCGTGGGAGCGGTGATCTTGGTGCTGAGCACCCAGGAATCCCTTCGCTACCTCGTGCCGTGGGTCTTAGTTTTCGGCGCCGCAGTTTTCGTCGTGGTCGTTGCGATCGTCATCGGGATAAACCTCAAGGCCCCCATGAAGCTCCAGCTCGGTGAGGTGACTGGGAGTGAGTTCATGCAGCATGAGCAGATGACACAGGGAGACTCGATCGCGGGTGAACGCGTCGAGCGACTACCGGCATCTATCGCACGAGCACTCCCCGAAACGACAATTCCCTCGTCGACCCAGGATGCCCAGGAGTCGGACAAGTGAAGGTGCCGAAGTACGCCATCATCATCAACCGGGCGACGCCCGAGCAGCGCGAGCAGGTGCATGGGATCGTGAAGGAGCACGCCAACGGGTGGTGGCACCACTTCGCGGATTTGTGGATCGTCGGAGGAAAGACAACGACGGAGTGGCGAGATCTGGTCGGAGTTGCCGTCCGGCTTGGGCCTACCGGAGTGCTCGTCTTAAAGATCGACGTCGAATCGGCACCGACATGGGCCTACCGAGCGCATTTGCCGGAAAGCGCAAGCGAGTGGCTCCAGGGTCATCTCTAGCTGGAAGCCCAATGTCAGCCAGGTATTGAAGATCCGCCTCCCGCCGCCTGGCCACGCTAGGCTGAAACAGAATCGCTTCGGGTCGTCTCGCAGCGGCCAGAGGTCGAACAGTTCATCTGCGTAAACGCCGTCCCATCACCTGCCCTCAGCTGGATTTCCGGAGTCTGTTGTCCGCCTCTACCGAGCCGATCGCAATGCCCACCGCCGCGTCGTCAGTCTGGCGGAGATCGCCGCCTAGTCGCCCGCGGCGTTTCCCTTTTGCTGAACTTTGGTTCGGTTCACTGAGCCTGTTCGTCCGACGCGAAGGAGGTGTGTCGGAGGTTGCGTGTCGCTACTGCTCCCGCGTGGTTGCAACACTCTCGCGTGAAAGCGAGCGCGCAGGTGGCTCAGTCACAAACGCCGGCCCGGCTATCGCTCCGGACGAGCCGCGGCACCCCGTCCCGGACCCCGGCCCCTTCTAAGTAAGGGATCCGTTCGACTTGCACACGCTGTCTCAGGTGCTCCTGCACTGACACCGGGTTGGACACAGGGGTCGGCTCCGATTACCGCGCTACATCGGTGCCGCCGCCGACGGCCCCACCTTGCATCTCCTGCTCCTCGGGCTCCTCGTCTTTCCTTGGAAACCTCGGCGGCCTCGGCTGCCAGGCGCGCACGTCCTGGACGAGCTCTCGATAGAAGTCCACCGCCTGTCGCCGCGTCTCCGCCACGAAAGAACCCTGTTCCTTACCTTGCTTCGTGCCCATTTTTCGCGATAGGGCCAGGTTGAAGGAGCGCGGCTCCCGTTTGGCGTCCGTCGGAGACAGCAGCTGACGCGGGTTCTCGCGCACATCGCACATCAGGGCCGATGTTGTCTTGCTAGTGCTAGCGAAGCTGACGTCCATTCGAAGGTCGTCTGGCGCGTCCCGCAACTGCCGCACGAGCCAATTGATCCTAGTTAACGGGCGCCCCTTCTCGGGTGCCTTCACTGCAACGCTCGTCGTTACGAGCTGTGCGCGTAGATCGGCTCCGACCCTGATCGCGCCTACTGCATCGGGGACCTTGAACGTCGCGACTAGCTTTCCAGTCTCGGCCAGCTCCTTCGCGCCCTTGTCGATGCGCTCCTCGGGAGTGCCCCGGCGGCGAGTCCGCACCTCCCTCCCGAGGTCGCGACTCATTCGGAGGCAAAGGAACTCGGCGAACTGTTCCCACCGCGCGGCCACACTACGAACGCCCGCGCCGCCTGCGCGCAACGTTCCGTTTCGAGCACCCTTGCGAACGCTGACCCACTTCTCTCCCATGTCGCTAAAGCCGCCAGCGCCCGACGCGTCGCGGTCGAGGTAATTGAGCAGCTCTCCCAGTATCCAAGCCTGGTCCGGGTCTGACACGCCGCGATGGCGATGCTGTACCACGGCCTCAGTGATCACTCTCGACCAGGACAGGTGCTTCAGCGTGACCGCCCTCGTTTTCCGTCGATCTACGTCAACTGGGCTCTCTGACGACGAGCCGGTGATCTCATTCGAGATTGTCACGACAACATCGAACCCGTGTATGCGCGCTACATCTAGATATCGGTTGACCTGCTCCGGCTTGAGCCGGGCGTCTCCCGTCTTCGCCTCGAACAGACATGACCACGCCTCTCCGGCGCGTTCAACTACCGCCGCGCCGTCAGGGATCGACACCTTGCCTGCTTCGTCTTCCAGGGGGACCTCGATGAACGTCGAAACGCGGCCCCTGGGCGCGCCAAGCTCGCCCGACAGAAGCGCCTTGCCGAACTCGGGCACAGCCCCCACGACAGCCAAGAGACACGATGTTGCCCTTCGCTCCTGACCCCCGTGACCCCTAATCCCCGCGGTAGGAATCAGCTGTGCCGGTTGCCACTCCTCGACGGCGGGGGTCTCTCGGGCGCTTGCTGCCATGGTAGGTGCTCACCCTATCTGGATCAGCTAGGGCAACGCAAAGGCGCGGCGATATCCACGACCGGCCCATGCGTCCGACGCGCCGCAGGTTTCTTGCGCAGTAACCCTCTTTATCGCCCTAGGTATCGAAACGGGCAACACACAGGAGATTGTCTACCCGTCTATTTACGCCTTTGCGCGTCCAGTCGGGCCGCGATGTCGCGCCGCGCTTGAGGCCCCTACGGCGCGGTGGCGATAGAGCGACTCGGCGCTCGCCCCTGCTGACCTGGCTCCATCGCGCGCCGTGTAGCTTCGATTCAACTCGTTGACCGTCTCGCTCCGTAGCTATCGTCGGCGCTCGTGACCTTCGACGTGATCTACAACGCCAAGCAGCGAGAAGCCATCTTCGAGCTGAAGCTACGCGGACTATCGGGCGCCGAGGTGTCGCGCCTTTGCGCTCGCGGAACTCACGGGCTTGAGCCCTTCGACATACCGAGGGACACCGTCAACCGGATCGCTCGAGAGGAGGAGGCCAACCGGCTCGGCGCTGACCGTGTAGCCGACATGCCCGTCGGTGAAGCCGAGCGGCTCGTGCGGCGCTCGCTCGGGCTACTGGACAAGTGGCTCGGGCGGATTGCCTCCCGGCAGGCGCGCGGCAAGGACATCGGCTCGGACTTCATCGAGTGTCTTACAGCGCTGGAGAAGGTTCAACGGCTGGCTACCCGCCTACCCGGCAAGTCGAGCGGCAACGGGCACGGCGCTCTGTCGGGTGGGTTCCTGGCGGACCTCGCAGACGAGGACTCGGGCAACGAAGCAACGGCCCGGTGACGGGCGCACGTCAGCTCGCTTCTGCCTGGCATCCTGGGCAGCGGAGGTTTGCCCTGTTTGCCTGGTTGTCCGCGCTCCCCCTTTCGCGTGACACCGGCATGTAGGCGCTACCGCAAATCGCGCGAAGCGGTAGCGGGCGCATCGCGCGAGTCACTTCCGTCGGTCGTCCGGAGCAGTAGTCGGGAACCGTGCGACTGATGCCCGCAGGTCGCGTGTTCTTCAATTCCCACGCTCTCCGCTCGGTATCGTTGTCCGGGTGACGAGTCGCGAAATGCAGTACCTGGCCTTGGGCAAGGAGAGACAGGACTATGGGGTCCTCCCGGAGGAGGCCCACGCCCTCTTCCGGAAGCTGCGCGAGGAACTCACCACCCGCTGGCGCGAGGCCGACGAAGAGACGTGCCGCACGCTACGTTTCCACGCTGGCCTCCTCGACCGACTCGCAGGATGTCTACTGCAGGTACGACGCATGGTCGATCACCGGGATGACCTGGTTGCCGCTCTTCCGGGCCTGCTCGCTCAGGTTCCGGCCAACGCCCAGGCACCGGCGCAGCCAACGGCGATGGCCGCCTTCGCCGCCAACGAGGCGACTACCGACTTTGAGTCCCTTCTCTTCCACGCGAGAGCAGTGCTCGATCAGCTGACGTTCGTTGTGTCGCGGCTTCACGGCGAGAGCTGTGACAAGTATTCGAAGCTCCAAAACGTCCTCGGCAACTTTGTGGAGGGCAGCGAGCCAGCGAGAGCGCTCGACGGCGTCGTTTCTGAGGCTGCCGCTCTAGCCGGGGTTCTTACGGATCTCGAGCACACGTCGCTGCGATCCAAGGTCACCCACAGGGAAACTATTTCTGCCGCTACCACCGCTGCCTTCACTGTTCACCTTCTTGGGGACGGCCGAGAGTTGCTATTCGACTGCGAAGCGTTCGGCTTTGGCGTCCTTTCGACCACAAGAACGCTCGCCACCGAGGTCCCATTCGTCGTGCTCAACGGGACCGCGCAGTACCTGGGGGTCGGGGACTCGCTAGAGCTGAGTCAGTTGGAGCCGCGGTGGTCAAACCCAACGGTACGGTTTTCGGAGTGGCTAGACGACAGCAAGCGGGGTCCGCTCTTGTCCGTCGTGTCGGAGATGACGCCCGATGGCTTCGGTTGGCGCCAGGAGCACCTTCACGCCGAGGTTCTCGAACACGCGATAGAGGCAAACCCCGGCAGCTGAGGAGTCCGGGCGCAGCGACAACGCTTCACCTCCGCTCAGCCGGCCCGCTCGCCGGCGCGGGGATCAAGGACGAGCGCAGCCGCCAGCATGGCAAGGCGGCGTTCCTCCGCAGGCCTTCCACGCACGGCAGCCACCGCTCGTCCGGAGCCATATCGGTTTCGCGCGTTCTTGACGCCGTTTGTGCCGCTTTCACGCGGAACCGTGAGCTAGCCGCCTCGGGCGGCCGACTGCTGCTTTCGCGTGATTGCGGTAGGGCCGTCCGTCAGTGCCGCTTATCGCGCAAGGGGGAAGCGCAGAACGGTCCGGACCGCGCGCCAGAAGGTGACGGGCCGAGAAGTACCGTTAAGTTCTTGCAGGCCGCTGTCGACAGATGCTCTCGATGGCGGTATCCCCCGAAGAGCTAGCGACCGCGCACAAATCGACGGCTGCGCGGCTCCGTCGAATCGTCCATGAGAAGCGCTGCATCAACGGCACGACGGCCGAGCTCGCTAGCCAGTTTGGCTATCCCGCCCTCACGCGAGAGGTGGGGGAATACATCGAAACAATACTGGCCAACGCAGGCCTAAGGGTGAGACCACCTCTAGCGAAGTGCGAGGCCGAAACGAAGATCAGGGTTTCAAGGTCTCGCTGGGGATTACACTGGCCAATCCTGATCGTCCTGACAGCGGTACTTGCAGCCTATTGGGTTGTTTTCTCCAATGACCCAGCGACTCGCGCAGACGAACCTTCGGAGGAGGCCGTCGAGCTGTTGTTTGGACTTATCGCGCTCTGGCTTGCGGCGTTGGGATACGCGATAGCTCGATACGCGATAGCTCGATGGCGGACGGGCCGCTGGCCCTGATCTGCGAAGGAACATCTCCCGGCTTTCGCCCAGCGCGAAGATGGAGCGTTGGAGGTAGCGAGCTGCGCTCCCGTCAGGCCTGTTGACAGAGCCTAGACGGCGCACAAAGGTCGCGAAACGACCCGGCTTGTCGACGCAAGGCACCAGACTTGGCTCGCCGGCGCTGACTATCGCTTTCGCGTGATTGCGACACTCTCGGCGGCTGGCCCGATTCGCTAGCCCCTCGGACGACGAGCGACAGCACTGGAGAGCTGGTCGAGGGATTTCCCGACCTGACTTGTTGTAAGCGACCGATTCCGACTCAAACCGGACCCCAGCAACACACCAACATCCCTATGTCGCAGCTAGACCTCGAAGGCCAGCGCACGGCTTCCGCTTCATGTGTTCGGCCCCACGCCAGGTGTACGGGGCGTCAACCATCAGAACGCGCATCACAATGGGAAACTCGCAAGGCGCGGTAGCCGGTTTCGGCAACGCGGCGTCGATGCGAGAAAAGGCGGGTGGAGGGCGCAATCTGCGCGCGGAAACTTCTGAGAGCGGCGATCGTTCACACGCTGAACACAGCGGTGTGTGCAAAGTCTCGTGTGTTGCCTACGAGCGACCCACAACGACGAGGGCCACCCAAAAGGATGGCCCGGGTACATCCGTCGGCGAGTCTTAACTACCCGCTATGCATTACGACCTGGATACAGCATAGATGTCGCATCACCCGTCCCGCGACGTGGCTACTGCTGTCGGCGCCCACGACTCTGACCTGTACCTCAACGCGCAGCGTGCGATGGTCGCGATGTTGCGCGAAGCGGTCGAGTGCAGGCTCCACGTGCTCACACGAGCGCCGCAGGAAGCCGCTGACACACTGGACACCCACTTGGCAGGCATGGGGTTACGCGAGCAACTCACCTTTTTGGCGGAAGTAAGGGACGAACTCGACCGCCAGTGTGACCGTCTGGCGCGTGATGCTCATGCAGACGTGCGAGGGCAGATTCGGGATCGAAGTCTCGAACCCGAGCAAGCGCTCGACAGGCTAGGCGCGCGATTGGCAAAGAGAAAGTCGCACGAGCAGCTTGTGCTCTTGCGTCGCCTACGGCGTGTACTGCCCCGGAAGCGTGTAGACGCCCGCACACAGTCGCACGAGTCCCACGTTCTAGTTCATCGGCCGCGCAGTCGAGAGGCGGGGCGTAGGCCATCACCACAGCGACGACGAGGATCGCGCCGATCAGGTGTACGAGCCGGGCCTGACGACGGTTCCGGCGATAGCGACCCTGACGGCAACGGTCTAGCCGGACCGCCGTCGGGGAGACACAGCGGACTTCCGGCGCTTGCTCACAATTTTCATCCTGCCACTGTGGTCAGGGTTCTGTCAGGGGGAGCTACGTCGTGAGCGCACCGCGGCTCCTGACCGCTGACCAGGTCGCCGACCGGTTGGCAATGTCAGCCCGGTGGGTTCACGACCACGCGCACGAGCTGGGCCTCGTCAAGCTGGGCCGCGCATCCCGCTTCGATGAGTCTGCCGTCGATGCCTATATCGAGGAGCGCAAGATGCGCAGCCGGCGTATCACCGAGCGGCAAGAGACAGCAGCGACTCCCAGCTACACCAGCAAGAAGTCCCGGCGTCACGCCGCACGGCGAAGGGAAATCCTGCCCTCTCGTGCCGAGTTGTTGCCATGAATCTGACGCGTGCGAGAGCCGCTGACCTACGACGACGCCCGACCTCGGCGACCCCGGTGTCCGGCTCTGCACCGGCCCCTACCCCCCACGACCCCCTCCTTGGCACCCGCCCCCTCCGGAATAAGGGATCCGGTCGCCATGCGCACGCTGTCTCACCCGCTAGGAGCGACGCCTGATGACGGCGGCCCGTTGCGCGCACTGCGGCACGTCCCTTGAAGGACGCCGCTCACATGCCCGTTTCTGCTGCGGCGCCTGTCGCGTGGCCGCGTACAGGGGCGACACCTGGCTGGAGTTGGTACGAGAGTGCGATGTCTGCGGAACGTCCCTTATCGGCCAACGCGCGAACGCCCGTTTCTGCTCCGGGACTTGCCGGGCAAGCCGGCACAAGGGCAAAGGGCAAGAAACCGTACGTAAGCGTTCCCAGGCGGTGCTGAGGGCATCCACGCCGCCACCGCATTCCGAACGATCGAGATATCGCGGCGCAGGTCAGGCAGGTAGGGCAATCGGGTAGCCGCGCACGGCTGGTAGCCCAGCGCTCACAACTCGCTACTGAGCCGCACAAGGCCGGTAGGTGCAACTGGACCAGCAGGCGGGTCAACAGGCAGTTGAAAGACGAGCCGCCGCGAGCAACAAGGATTCGGACGGCCAGCACAACGCGAAGGCGCGATGCCCACGTCGCTCGTAGGGGGACCGAGACCGAGAGAACTCAGTCCACTCTCTCGGCGGCTGGAGCGAGACACAAGATCTTAACCAGCACCCGGTAAGGGCAGCTAGTCCTGCCCGGACCATGAGCCACGTAGGAGGCAAGCATGAGCTTCAGGTCCAGAGAGAAGAAACGCAAAGCAAAGGCTGCGCGAACAAAGGCACGTCCGCACCCCGCGTGCTACTACCTGACGATCGTGTCTCGTACGTGCTCGTGCAACAAGTGCGGTGGCCGACTCAGCGAGGGAAGTGAGTGCGTCTACCGGCACGCACCGAAATGGATCCTCCACGTCTCCTGTGCTCGCGGGCTCGGACTCAAACTCCGGCCGTCGCGAAAGTGGGAAAGGCGAAGGCAAGCAACATCAGCCCCGGCGCGCGAGCAGACGACATGAGCGCGGTACTGGCCTTGACTCGGCTCGCCGCACCGATAGGATGCCGCGCGACTATTCAAATGGGGCCGCGCCGCGTTAACGGCCGACCCCGTGGCACCGGAGGATTAGCTCCGGCGCGACTCGCAAGTTATCCGCTTGCCTCTCTCGCCGTTTCTTCCTCCGGTGCTCGCAGCGGAGAGGAGAAGCCATGAGAGCACCTACACAAGTCGAGCGGGAGAAAGCCGCTGAGGTTCTGGCTCAGATCGCGCAGGCGCCGGGAATGGCCGGCGGCGTAGTCGAGTTCGACGGCGATGGTCTGACCGAGCCGCACTGGCGCGAGTTGCTCGACCCGTTCGGGTTCGGCGTCGAGGTTCATGTTCCCGCGCGCACCTACGACTGTGGGCCGGAATTGCTGCGTGCTTGCTCGGTCGAGATAGGCAGCGCTCTATACCACTGGGAAGGCACCGCGTTCAAGCGCATGGTCTACGAGTATCTCGATGGCGACATGGAGACAGCCCGAGAGCAGTTGCCGTGGCTGCAGGACTCAGTGGAGCGCAACAACTGGGAGCGCAGGCTCCAGCAACCATCAATGCAAGAGGAGGTCGAGCATGGCGAAGCGACGTAGACAAAAGCGCCCCGCCAGCGGCCGTGTCGTGGAGCGTCCGGGCAAGACCGGCACGTCCTACGCCATCTGGTTTCGGTTCAATGGCAAGCGGGTCTATCGGACCGTTGGCCGCTCGCAGGATGGCTGCAAGCGAGCAGACGCCGAGCGCGAGCTGCAGAACGTGCTCGCCGACATCAACCGTGGCCACCATGCAGAGCCAGACGAGGTGACGTTCCACGAGTTCGCATCGGAGTGGCTGCATCGACGCGAGCCCGAACTCAAACCATCGACGCACGCCGAATACAAGGACATGATCGAGCTGCACCTCTCGCCGTACTTCGGTGACTACCTGCTCTCGCAGATAACGCTCGAGCACGTGGACGCCTACAAGGCGGCGAAGCTCAGAGAGCAACGGGAGGTCGCGTCGGCGGCTGCGGCAGGACGCCCGCTGATGGAGTCCTACGAGAACAAACAGGGCAAGGTGCGCCAGCGCAAGCGCCGTGCCCTGGCGCACTACGCGATCAACAAGACGCTGACGCGGCTCAGTCAGCTCATGGAGGACGCGGTGCGCTACGGGTACGTGCAGTCGAACCCTGCGCGCCAGGCCAAGCGGCTTCGAGTGTCACAGCCCGAGGTCGCCTGTCTGGAACCCGAGCAGGTTGTACCCCTGCTGGAGGCGATGCCTGACCGCTACCGGCCGCTGTTCGAGGTCCTGGTTCGTGCAGGCCTGCGAATCGGCGAGGCCCTCGGCCTCAAGTGGGCGGACGTGGACTACGCTCGCTCCGTGCTGCACCTGCGGCGCACGGTGTACCGCGAGCACGTTCACGACACAACGAAGTCCGGCCAGAGTGAGGTCCCGGTTCGCATGACACCCGAGCTGGCCCAAGCACTCGCGGCCTACCAGCTCACCGAGCACGACGAAGGGCGCGGCGGTGAGGACGATTGGGTGTTCTCGGCCAAGCACGACGCGAGGCTCAGCAGAACCAACAAGAAGCCAGCCGAGGGCATGGTCGTCAACGGACGCACGCCGCTCAACCCGGCCAACATCCGCAACCGAGTGCTACGGCCGGCGATCAAGAGGGCGAATAAGAAGCTCACCGAGAACGAGCTGCCAACGATCGCTGAGAGCCTCACCCTCCACGATCTACGCCGCTCGTGCTGTTCGCTGCTGTTCGCCAGCGGCGCGGCACTTCCGGAGGTGATGGAGCGGATGCGCCACAAGGACGAGCGAACCACGCTTCGCATCTACGCAAAGGCGATGCGCAGTCGCGAGGGCGAGGTTGACAGCGCTCTCGACGCGCTAATTGGCAACAAACCGGCAACAAACGGTGGGCGCGAGCCCGACAAGTCGGAGGCGAGCCCGCAGAATCCCCGCTCTAATGCTATGGGCGCAACTGGGCTCGAACCAGTGACTTCCAGCTTGTCGAGCTGGCGCTCTCCCAACTGAGCTATGCGCCCT
>SDBV01006325.1_pt1 | contig 16452 bp, 12 predicted proteins | sample 2277081 | NCBI WGS metagenome assembly SDBV01 (sample SAMN10402039, study PRJNA504765) | marine sediment metagenome | isolation source: marine sediment core GS10_PC15, 223 cmbsf | place: Arctic Ocean: Southern Knipovich Ridge | collected 2010
ACCCCGAGTCCGCGGCCGCCGATGTACTTGCGCAGCCAGTCCTCCGGGGCCGGGCGCATCTCCACGCTGCCTGCTGTCAGGTCGATGTGTACCATGCGGCTTCCGAACTCACTGAGTTTCATGCGGGACCCCTCCTCTGATGAACCGGGACTTCTCATGCACGACCGCGGCTTTGATCTTCATCGTCTCCCTCTCTCACATTGTAGGAAGAGGTCAAGCGTCCAGCTCGCTGAGTCGGCGGCGCATGATCTTGCCCGTGCTGGTCTTGGGCAGGTCGTCGACGAACTGGAGCTGGCGGGGAACCTTGTAGGCGGCGAGGTGTTGGCGACAGAATTCGAGAATCGAGTCCGCATCCCCGGTCGCACCCTGCTTGAGGACCACGTAGGCCTTCGCGATCTCACCCTTGACCTCGTCCGGCTGGCTTCCCACCGCGACCATGGCCACCGAGGGGTGGGCGGCGACGACGCGCTCGAGTTCCGCCGGGTACACGTTGTAACCGGCCGTCAGGATCATGTCCTTCTTCCGATCCACGATGTACGCGCAGCCATCCTGGTCCATCTTCGCCAGGTCCCCGGTATGCAGCCAGCCGTCCTCTTCGATGGCCTCCTTCGTGGCGACCTCGTTGCCGTAGTAGCCCTGCATCACGATCGGCCCCCGGATCATCAGCTCGCCGACCTCCCCGCAAGCAAGCGTGCGCGAGGCGTCGTCCACGTCGGCGACGCGCGCCTCTGTGTAGGGGAGGGCGGGCCCGATCGATCCGTGCTTGTTGGGGCCGTAAACAGGATGGGTGGTACCGAGTCCTGCCAGCTCGGTCATGCCCCAGAGCTCGATCAACGGGCAGCCGAAGCGCGCCTCGACCTCCTCGATCTTCGCCACCGGCATACTCTGCCCGCCCACCGTGCAGCGGGTCAGCGAGGAGAGGTCCGTTTCATCGAGCTTCGGGGCATCGAGCAGATACATGTACATCGTCGGGACGCCTTCCAGCATCGTGGCGCGGTACTTCTCGATGCTGGCGAGAATCTCGTCCGCCTTGAAGACCGCGTGACAGACAAGAGTCATGCCGTACTGCACCGCGCCGTTCATGACCACGTTTCCGTACACGTGGGGAAGAGGCAGGGCCGAAACCGCGGTGTCGCGAGAGCTTCTGAGGTGCATCTGCGCGGTCATCGCGACGTTGAACATCACGTTGCGATGGCTCAACATGGCACCCTTCGGGTGTCCCGTGGTGCCCGAGGTGTAGGCGATCGTCGAGAGCGCCTCGGCCGGCACCGCCACGGGGTCGCGATCCGGCGACTGCCCCTCGAGTAGCTCGTCCAGGCAGCGCGCTTCGGCAGCTGCGGTGCTCCCGAACAGGATGATCTCGTCGACGCCCGACGGCCCCTTCAGACCCAGGATGCTCTGGCCCTTCTCCGCGGAAGCCAGGATCACTCGAGCGCCGCAGTCCCGGACCACGTATTCGGTCTCTTCGGGGGTCAGCATCATATTGATCGGATTGATTACGGCCCCCAGCCGCAGCACCGCGTAGTAGCTGACGATCCACTCCCAGCAGTTCGGCGAGTAGAGCGTGACCCGGTCGCCCTCCCGAACCCCCAGCTGGTGGAGCCCGTTCGCCAGGCGCCCCACTCGCTGGTCCAGGTCCGCGAAGGAGAACTCCTGGCCGCCGATCACGAGGGCAGTCGCCCCGCCATACCTCGCCGCTGCCCAATGCGGGATCTGACCGATCGATGTCAGCACGCTCTCTCCTCAAAATGTCAGGTGGCGTAGCCTAGCATGTCACTTGACATGTCAACATTATACCAGGACAAGTGTTCCATCAAAGTTTTCTCGTTGACAATTTTCTCGTTGACATCGCCCCAGCTGTAATGTCATAATGCAACATGTCAGTTGACATGCTGGGACATTATGTCACAGATGGAACATGTCAGTTGACATGTAGTGGCATTTGGGTACAAACGTGGCGGCGGCGCTCGGAGAGGCTTGCCGCACACACATAAGAGGAGGTCTCGAAATGAGGCAAGATCACGGGATTCGCATCGGCGGAGCGCTGTTAGTCGCCGTTTTGATGGCTGCTTCCAGCCTGCTGATAGCGGCGCCGGCCCTGGCGCAGACGAAGAAGGCCCTGGCCATACTCCAGACGACCAATGCGTGCTGCAACGCCGGTGGGTCATACCCCGGCTTTTATCCCCAATATATCAACGCGACCGTGTCAACCTTGCGCTCTTTGCCGAGCGTCATGATTCCGAGCGGCGCCATAAGCAGGGTCAGTAAATATACTTGGACGGGGCCGCTGACGCCCTACAGCATCAACTATATTGACGCACACAACGCCGCGGTGACCTTCAAGCGATCGCACAGCTTGGCGCCGACCGCGACCACGACGGTCAGAGCTGCTGACAAGACATCGACCGCAGTGGGCGGCGCCTTCTACATGCCGCGCCACGGAACCATGATCCAGACACCGGGGGGCAACCGCTTCGGCGGCACGATGAAGATCGTGAACAACCTCTACGCCTATGGTAAGTACGCAGCGAGCGTTGGCTATTACAACTTTTACGGCAATGCGAACCCATCGGCCATGCTCGACGGTCCGGTTTCGGTAGGGCAATACGGCCTCGCTTTGACTGGGATGTTCACCCACAGCTACCTCGAATACAAAGGCCAACCCTTGGCTTTCAACGGCCCAGCCTTTGTGACGAATATGCCGAGCACGACGGGGACGCAATACCTCTACCAGCCTTTCGGCTACTACGTCACACAGTACACGTGGGCGGGCTACGACAACCGCACGCCCAACGGACTCTTTGGGACCCTGTCGTTGGTTAGGCCTTATGTCTTGCAGTACTTCTGGGTGGTTGAAGCGCCCCCTTCGTACGTCGCCTTGAGTGAGACTCAGGGATTCATGACCAGGACTACCATCACCTTCCTGCCGGAGCCGGGGAGCTTGCTGATGCTGGGCTGCGGCGCCCTGACGCTCGCCGGGCTGTTCCGGCTGCGCATGCGGTGAGCCCGCTTCTGATTCTGGCGCAACTCCAAGGGGGCGACGGCCTGCCGCCACCCCCTTGGAGGCGACTGCGTCTACGAGGAATTGACAAGTCGATTTGAAGAGTCGTGAGCCGCCCTCTACCTCCGAGCAAGAATGAACAACTGACGTGAACCTCTTCCGGCAAGAGTGAACGGCTGACGGAGTGGTTCAAGTACTGGCGAACGGAAGAGGGTGACGTCCGGCCTATGGAACAGAGAGACAGGATCTACCCGACCCATGAAGGATACATGGCAGACATGGCCGGCTATCCCGCTCTGGTCGTGGACACAGTCAGCGCGCCCTTGCGAGACGGAAGGTGAACCAGCTCGCACGCCCCACTCGGCTTCTCCCGCTGCTGCTCGCCGCAACTCTCGCCTGGGCGCTCGCGATGCCAGCGCTTGGCGCGCGGGCGCAGGAGGCTCCTGCCGGTGAGGCGCCGTCGCCGGAGTCGGCGACGGACGAGAGCCCCACCGAAGACCCGGAGGAGTCAGAGATCTCCGAAGAGATCGAGGCTGAACCGCTCGAACCGGTTGCGCCCGGCGAAGAGAGCGGGGAGATTCTCGAGCCCGAGGAGATCGCGCCCACCGAGGGGGTCGAGGAGATCCTGGTGACCGGCGCCGCGGCGGAAGCGTCGGAGCTGCAAGCGCTGCCGACCTCGGCGGTGGCCTTCGACCCCATGGAGCTCCAGCGCGAGCAGATCAACGACATCCGCGATCTCGCGTCCTACACGCCCAACCTGGAGATCAAGACCGCCTTCGCGGCCTCGAACCCCGTGCTCTTCATCCGCGGCGTGGGTCTGGACGACTTCAATGCCAACTCGGGGAGTGCGGTGGCGGTCTATCAGGACGGCATCTACATGAACTCGCCCGCGGGTCAGCTCTTCCAGTTCTTCGACTCGGCGGGGGTGGAGGTGCTGCGGGGCCCGCAGGGGGGGCGCTACCGCAACGCCACGGCCGGAGCGATCCTGGTCAAGTCGCAGGAGCCGACGGACGAGTTCGAGGTCTACGAGACCTTCACGTACGGCAACTACGACAAGAAACAGTTCGAAGCTGCGATCGGCGGCCCTCTGCCCGGCGGGGTGGGCGACTACGTCTCCGGCCGCCTAGCCTTCACCGCTCACTTCATGGACGGCATCACCAAGAACCGCTGCGCCGACCAGCAGCTCGTCCCTCACTCAACATCCTGGAGTTCGGGCTGCATGGCGATCCAATTCCCCGACTACAATCTGGGGGCCCCCCAGGACATCAAAGATCCCGTGAACGACGTCAGCATGTGGGCGGGCCGGGGCATGCTCCGCTTGACGATTCCCGCGGGTGGCTCCGACGCGGAGTTGCTCCTCAACCTGCACGGCGGCAGGAGCGATGGGCTGGCTGCGCAGTATCAACAGCGGGGCGTCCAGAAAGTGAACGGTGTGAAGACGCTGGGGAGGTTTGACGGTTCCAACTATCGGGACACGGATGGGGACCCCTTCGCCGGCGACTACAACATCACGGGCAACGAGCTTCTCGACATCTGGGGCATCAGCCTCCGCGCCAACTGGGCACCCACCGACCTGATCGAGATCACGAGCATCACCGGCTACGAGTGGCACGACCGCTTCGTCCTGGAGAACACCGACGCCAACCCCGCGAACCTGCTCACCCTCGAGTACAACGACACGGCGTGGCAGCTCAGCCAGGAGCTGGAGATCGCCAGCTACTGGACCGACAGCCTGGAGACGCACGCCGGGGTCTACTTCATCACGGAAGACCTCGACGCCTTCAACATCTTCGACACGAAGTCGCCGATCGACTTCGACCAGGACTACTGGCAGACGACGTACGGGTTCGCCGCCTTCGGCAGCGCCGAGTGGGACTTCCTCCCCGACCGCTTCACCTTGGGCGGGAGCATCCGTTACAACTGGGAGTACAAGAAGTTCGGAGTCCTGAGCATGGCGTTCGCGAAAATCGGGGAGGGCGTCGGGTTTGTCAGGAGCCTCTCGGGGACCGAGTCGGACGTGTTCACGGGTTTCGCGGGCGGCGCCTCGCTCACCTATCACTTCACCGAGGAGAGGAACGTCTACGTCAAGTACAGCCGGGGATGGAAGCCGGGGCACTTCAACGGCGGTGCGGTCTTCAGCCGCGATGTCATCGAGCCCGTGAGGCCCGAGACCGTGGATTCGTTCGAAACGGGCCTGCGATCCAACTGGTTCGACGCTCGGCTCCAGGTGGACCTCACGGCGTTCTATTACGACTACCGGGACCTCCAGGTGTTCCAGCTCGAGCAGGACACCGAGGGCACCCCGCTCTTCCAGCTGATCAACGCGGAGGAGGCCGAGATCTTCGGGGTCGAGCTGGACCTGCGCGCCTCGCCGATCGAAGGCCTCGACCTGCGCTTCCACGCGAGTTTTCTCGAGAGCGAGTACGGGAAGTTCGGGCAGACGATCTACACGACCAAGCGAAACCCGCCTCCCGCCCCGAATACCATCATAGAGAATCCGATCGACTACTCCGGCAACCGCCTGATCGGCTCGCCCGTGTGGGCTCTGGGCGGAGCCGTCGAGTACGCTTTTCTCATCGGGAGGTTCGGCGAGCTGATCCCCCGGTTCTCCTTCTCCTACAAGGACAAGGTCTTCTTCGATCAAGCCGAGGGCAAGGGAGCCATGCAGGACCTCCCCGACGACACGATCGCCCAGGACGCTTACTGGCAGTTCCACGCGGGTCTCATGTACCGCAGCCCCGGCCAGCGATTCGAGGTCACGGGCTGGGTCCGCAACTTCATGGACCAGCACTACAAGGTCACGTCCTTCGACGTCTCGACGCCGCCGTATCGGTTCGTGCTAGACATCTACGGGGCGCCTCGGACCTACGGATTCACGGTCAGCGTCTACTTCTGAGGCCGCTGTGGCCCGGGCCTGCAACGCAATGGGATCTCGCGGCTGAGCTGAGCGGCGGGCGTCGTTGTCTCGCGGAACGGAGCCCGTCGAGAAGGGAGGATGCATGAGAAGCGGGCTCGCGTTGGCGTGGATTGCTGCGGCTACTGCCTGCGTCGGTCTGGGGTGCGGGGAGTCGCGGCTGGGGAGCGCGGAAGCCTCACGCTCCGCAGGCATGGGTCCCGCGCTCCGCGCCGCCCTGGCGGAGGGCAGCCGGCTGGAGCGCTTCCGGGCGCTCACGGAGACTCTCGACGGACTGGAGCCCGACAACCTGGCCGAGGCGGTGGCGGTGTACGACGGGGAACTCTCGAGCCTGGGCGACTGCGAGATCGGGATCTTCGTGGACGCGTGGATGCGATTCGACCCGCTCTCCGCCGTGGAGCACGTGCAGCGCTGGCCGCTCATGTCGAAGCGGAAGGTCGGCCTGGAGATGGCGATCCAGGGCTGGGCCCTGCGGCGCCCCGAGGAAGCCCGGGTGGCCGTGGAGGAGATGATCGAGGACCAGCCAGGGTTCAAGATGCTGTTGATCGAGAATCTGGTGTTGGGCTGGACCTACTCGGGTAGCCCCGGGGTCGTGGCGTTCGTCGCTGAGCTCCCGATGGCGCTGCGAAGCCGGGCGAACGTCGCGATGGTGGGCGCGCAGACGCGGCGACTGGGCGCGGCCGGACTGCTCAGCTGGGCAGACGAGGTGTTGGTGGAACTCGAGGGAGATTCCGAGTTCCAGAGGGGCTTGTTCCGCCGGGTCGCGCATGCGGCGGGGCGGCGAGATCCCGAGCGAGCCGGCGCCTGGGCGGAGAGGCATGCGGGCTCCGACTACGGAGCCGACGGGCGGCGCATCGTGGGCCAGCACTGGGTGAAGCGCAACCCGGCCGCAGCTTTAGAGTGGCTGAGCGCGGAGGCGGCAGACGAGGAGCGCGCGGAGGCGATCCGCAGGGTCCTGTCGCGGTGGCTCGAGCTGGACCGCCCCGCGGCCGAGGAGTGGCTCGACTCGGCGTCGCCGGCGACTCTTCCCGATCCCGCGCTCGGCTTATACGCGCGAGACCTCGCAAAGCGATTGGAGATCGAGATGGCGATCTCGTGGGCCGAGAGCATTCGCGACGAGTCGCTGCGGGAGGCCTCTCTCGAAGCGGTGGCGACGCCGTGGTATCTGCGGGAGCCAGAAGCCGCCGAGGCCTGGCTCCAGCAGAGCTCGCTATCCGAGGAGGCGCGCGAAGCAGTGCGTCACCCACCCGCTGAGTGAAAGCGCGATTGCCGTGACCCTGGAGACCTCGGCCGGCGGACCAGACTAACGCGTCGCGCCTGCTGGGGTGGCTTCGAGCCGAGCCAGCTCGGCGCGCGCCTGCTCTTCGTCCGGAAAGCCCCCGATCTCGAGCGCCTTTCGCAGCTCCTGGCGCGCCGCTTCGGTGTCGCCCGCCAGCGCCAGTGCGCGGCCCAGCCGATAGCGCGTCGAGGGGGAATCGGATCCCTCTTCTAGCGCGCGCCTCAGTGTCGCCACGGCGCCCTTCGCCTCGCCCCGCTCCAGCTGAACCCACCCCAGCGTGGCCAGGGCCTCGCTCCCCCCTTGGAATCGGACGGCCCGTCGAGCCATCGCATTCGCGAGCTCGAGGTTCTCGCCTCGCTCGACGAGCCGGCGCGCGAGCAGGCTCGTAGCCCCCGCGTGGTAGCCGTGAACGTCGAGCAGTGCCTCGAGCCGCCCCTCGACTTCAGTGTCGCGGGCAGACGAGACGAGGAGCTCGATCGCGGCCCAGGCCGCAGCGGGATCGCTCGGGTTTGGAGCGGCGGCGCGGTCGTAGAGCGCCAGGGCCTCGTCGGCTGCGCCGCCATCGGCAGCCAGCTCTGCCAGCGCCACCAGCACTGAGAACCGCTCGGGCTCCAGCTCCAGGGCGCGCTCGAGCGCTTCCCGCGTCTGTGTCGCCGGCGCTCCTGCGGCTCGCAGCGCTGCCGCCCGCAGCTCGTGGAAGACGGCTAAATCGGGCTGGACGGCGACCGCTGCGTCCGCTCGGCGCAGCGCCTCTTCGTGCCGTCCGAGGCGACCGAGATTCTCCACCAGCACTGCTAGCGCCGGGGTCCCCGGCGGCTGGGTGAGATCGAGAGAGCTCTGCTCGATCATTCCCACCGCTGCAGCGGGATCCGCGCGCGCGCGCGTGGCAGCCAGCTCGGCCAGCCCGACGCCGGCGTATCCCGGCACCCGCATCAGTCGCTGGGCGGTGTCGACGGCGAGCTTCTCGAACTCGTTTCGTCTCGCCATCTCGATCTGTAGGAGGTAGCCGCGCGGATCCTGGGGTTGCTTGCGCATGAAGTGGCGCAGGAACGGCAACGCCTCCTCGAAGCTCCCCTGTGCGTCGTGCAGCACGGCGATGCGAGTCAGGGCCTCCCAGTTGGTGATCTCCACGCGCACGGCTTCCTTGTACTCCAAGAGGGCGCGGTCGAAGTCCCCTAGCGCTTCCGCCGCATTCCCGGCCAGCTCGCGCGCAACGCTGTTATCCGGCCAGAGTCGGATTCCCTCTTCGAGCACCTCCAGTGCGCGCCGAGCCTCGCCCTGCTCCAGCAGCAGGCGACCCCGCAGCAACGCCGTCAGCGAGGGCTGGTCGATGGCGGCGATCGCCTCTTCGGCAGCGGCGAAGTCCTCCTCGCGAATCAGCATGTCCGCGTACTGGAATCGGTACCGCGACGGCGGATTGGGCTGAAGCTCCAGCACCTTCTCCATCGCCGTCCTGGCCTTCGAGAGCTCCTGGCGGCCCTCGTAGTAGGCCGCCAGGGCGAGCCATGCCGGGAGGGGATTCTGCTGCTCCGCAGCCTCGAGCAGCAGGCGCTCGGCCTCGTCGCTTTGGCCCATCGCCGCCAGGCGCTGCGCGAGTGCGCTGCGAAAGGGGAAGTAGTCCGGCACCTGTTCCTGCGCGTGGCGGATGATCTCGGTGGCCCGTTCGGGTTCGCCGCGCCCGTCGAAGAAGACCGTCGCTCCTTCCACCACGATGGGCTCCAGGGGGAACCTCTCCAAGCACGCATCCCACTCGGCTGCGGCCTTCTCCCCCGCGCCCTCGCCCCGCTTCTCGAGAGTGAAGATGGCATTCGCCACGCAGAACTTCGCCTGAACCGGCTCCTGGCCTTCGAGTTCGTCTACGCGCTCCCGCGCCGCGGCGAGCGCTGCCTCGGCCTCCTCGACCCGCTCGAGCGCGAGCAACGCCGTCAGCTGCGCGATCAGCGCAGCGGGCTCGGCCGGGTCGTGCTGGAGGAACGTGTCGATGTCCACCAGCGCCTCCTCGGCGCGCTTTGCGACCAGCTTCGCGTCGATCCGGACCAGCAACGCCTCCAGGAGATCGGGCGCCTGCTCGAGGACGCGATCCGCTGCCGCAATGGCTTCTGCGGGGCTCTGGTTCTCGAGATGGGCCCTGGCGAGGAGAATCCCGGCCTCCAGGGCGCGCTCCGGCGCCTCGGCCGCCTTGCTCAGCGGCCAGACCGCGACCGCCGCCTGCCGGGTGGCGAGCAGGGCCACGCCATACAACTGGTTGAGCTCGGGGTGATCGGGGTCTTGGTCGAGCAGGGCTTCGAGCATCTGGATGGACGCCGCGTACTCGCCCTCCTCGTGAAGCGCTCGAATCTCGGCAACCTGCTGCTCCTGGCTGGGAGTGCAAGCCAGGAGCACGGCCAAGAGGACGGCTGCGACAGCTTTGCTGAGATTCGTCATCGCTCGACTACTATAAGAGCTGAGATTCGTCATTGCTCGACTAATATAAGGTATGGGAGTCGGGGGATGCTCCAGCCCCGCGGATCGATGAGGTGGGCCCGAATGACGATGCGTCGTGGATTGCCGATCCTGATGACTGCAGTGGGCGTCGCCGCGGTGGCGATCGCCGCAATCTCCTACTTCCTCTCCGATCCGGAGCCGCGGCCGCGCGGAACGATCGAAGACGTGCTGGCGTTTCGCGAGCGCGCGGACTTCAACGTCCTCTTCATCCTGGTCGACACGCTTCGCTACGATCGCCTGTCGGCCTACGGCTACGAGCGCAGAACCAGCCCGAACCTGGATGCCCTGGCGGAGACAGGCGTCCGTTTCGCCCACCATGTCTCGCAGTCCTCGTGGACCAAGTGTTCGATGGCCTCGCTCTGGACCGGCCTCTATCCCGTGCGGACCCGCGTGCTCCGCAGTGAGCAGGTGGTGTCCTCCGATGCGCGGATGCCGGCCGAGATCTTCCAGGAGCAGGGCTTCCGCACCGCGGGAATCTGGAGGAACGGCTGGATCGCTCCCAATTTCGGCTTCGCGCAGGGCTTCGAGATCTACCAGAGACCGAAGCCCGCGCCACTGCCCAGGGGAGTGCGTCGCGAGCAGCTATCCCAGAGGCTGGAGGGATCGGACGCGGATATCGTCCGGTCGGCCTTCGCCTTCCTGCGGGCTCACGGTCACGAGCGCTGGTTTCTCTACCTGCACCTGATGGACGTTCACCAGTACGTGTCATCCCAGGAGACGGCGGTCTTCGGCACGACCTATTCTGACATCTACGACAACTCCATCCTGTGGGTGGACAGCCTGATCGGCGAGCTCATCGCGAAACTCGAGCTGCGAGGGCTGCGCGAACGCACCCTGATCGTCTTCACCTCCGATCACGGCGAGGCCTTCGGCGAACACGGCGGGGAGGGGCACGCCCACAACGTGTATGGCGAGGTGACGGAGACCCCCTTCATCCTGAGCTTCCCCTTTCGGCTCGAGCCGGGGATCGTGGTGGAGGGGCGCTCCGAGAACGTCGATCTCTGGCCTACGGTGCTCGAGCTGGCTGGCTTGCCTCCTCTGGTGGATCCCGATGGCCGATCCCTGGTGTCCGAGATCGTCGCTGCCGCCCAGGGCGAGGTGAGCCCGGGCGACGGGGGGCTCGCTTTCGCCCAGCTCGACCAGACTTGGGGGAAGAAGCGGGTGAAGCCGCAGCCGCTGGTCGCCGTCAATCGGGGCAAGTGGCGGCTCATCTACTCGGCGGCGCGGCCCAAGCAGGCCGAGCTCTTCGACAAGGAGGCGGATCCCGCGGAGCAAAGCAACCTGGCGGACGAGCACACCGAGGTGGTGGCCGATCTCAGCGCTGTCGCAAACAGCTACTTCGACAGCCGCCCTCCGCCCTGGGGCACCGACGCTCCCACGGTCGAGCTCGACGAGATGGAGATGGATCAGCTGCGTGCGCTCGGCTACGGCGTGCAGTAGAAGGCGTTACCCTACAACACCCCGAAGATCTGACGCGGCCCAGACGTGGCCAACGCGCGAGCGGGTCGCTCCCCTGCAGGCAAACCACTCGAACGCTGAAAGTTCTTGATCACCGAGAGGCTCCCGATGCACGAGGTCGAAGCGTGCCTGCAAGCGGTCGGCGTTCCGCGCAGGCCGTCTTGAACAGCCCGGAGCTCGTAGCAGACCCACAGCTGCGCGCGCGCGGCCACTTCGCCGAGCTGGCCATCGCCGGGGCTCTCGAGTGAGCGCCGAACCGACCGAGCACACCGCCGCGCCGAGCGTCGCCGTCGCGACCGAGCATTCCGGGCCAGCTCTCGCGGGCGCCGCAACCAGAGCACCGGGCCTCTTCTACGGCTGGGTGATCGTCGGCTTCACCTTCGTGGCCCAGTTCCTGAGCGTGGGAACGGTCTTCTACACGTTCGGCGTGCTCCTCAAGCCGTTGACCGAGACCCTCGGTGCTGATCGCTTCCTCGTCTCTCTCGCGCTCTCGATGCAGATGGTGACGGTCGCGGCGCTCGGCCCATGGGTGGGGAGGTGGATCGCCGAACGCTCCATTCGGGTGTTGATGCTGGCCGGCTCGCTGCTGCTGGCACTCGGCCTGCTCTTGATGTCGCAGATCCAGGCGCTCTGGCAGCTCTACGCGGCTTTCGGCCTGATCGTCTCGGCGGGTGTGGCATTCGCCGGGCCCCTGCCGAACAACGCACTGCTCGCCAACTGGTTCGTGCGACGACGCGGCACCGCACTCGGCATCTCGCAGTTTGGCATCTCGATCTCCGGCACCGTAATGGTACCGATCGCAACGTGGCTCGTGAGCGAGTACGGCTGGCGCGTCACTTTCCAGTGCCTGGCGATCGCTCCGGCGCTGCTTCTGGCGCCGCTCGTCTGGCTGCTGGTCGTCAATCGACCGGAAGACCGAGGCCTGCTCCCGGACGGCGATGTCAACGACGGTGTCGCACCGCAGCCGACACCGGGGACGAACTGGACGTTAGGCACCGCGCTGCGGGATCGCCGCATCTGGCTGCTCACCGGCGTCGTCGGCCCCGGCTTCATGGCGGTCGGTGCGGTCGTCCAGGCCATGCACTCACACATCACCGACCTCGGCCTCTCGGGCATGGAGGCTTCGAGCGTGATCGTCGCGATGACGCTGATGGGCGCCATCGCCAAGCCGCTATTCGGGTTGCTGGCGGATCACTTCGACAAGCGCGCCGTCATGGGCGTCTCGATCGCCCTGCAGATGCTCGGGCTCTTCCTGATCCTGCAGTTCGACAGCCGGCTCGGCCTGATGGTCGCGGGTACGTTCTATGGCCTCGGGTACGGCGCCTTGATGCCTCTGTTCACCGTGTTGATCGGCGCCCTGTTCGGGCGCGCCGACTTCGGGCGCATCATGGGCCTGATGGGACCGATGACGCTGCCGTTCACGCTCGTGGGACTCCCGCTGACGACCTTCGTGTTCGAGCGCACGGGCAGCTACGCGCCGGCCTTCGCGGGCTTCCTCGCCTTCTTCGTCGTCGCGGCGATCGCGCTGCTCTTCCTGCGGCTTCCCACCAGCGCGCCGGATTGATATCAAGCGTCCGCGAGACTCATTCCGAGCTCGCTGTAGCGCTCCCCGGCGGCGGCACCGGGCTGTGCGGCTGGCCTCAGGAGAGATCCGAGTCCTCGCGGACTGGGCGGCTCTGGTCGAAATCCCAGTCTGCGTCCGGTCGGGCGCGACGGGTTCTGGCGAAAATCCAGCTTCTTTTTACTATCCGTCGATGGAGCAAGGAGTTTCATGACTACGCACCCCACACCCGCCCGTAGCCTTGTCGAGGCTTTCGGCGACTGCGCCTCGATGGCAGCGATGTACACCGATGAGGTGACCTGGCGGATGAACCACTCTCTCGCCCCGAACATCGCAGGTCCGCACGTGGGCAAGGAAGCCGTCTGCGCGTTCAACGAGGCCGTGTTCACCAAGTTCTACGAACCGGGTTCCGTCACGGTCGAAATCCTGGATGAGATTGGCGACGAAGCGTCGAGTGTGGTTCGCATGGTAGTCCGCGCGATGAGTAGGCGAGGCAATCCGTACAGCGTCGAATACGTACTCTTTGCCAAGACGACTGGCGGGATGATCCACGAGGTCGTGGAACTGCTCGACACTCACGCCTCGATTGAGCAGCACCAGGGCAACGCCGTCGGTGTGCCGCCGACCCCCTAACGCCCACTGGGGGGGGTAGATCGGAAACCTCTCGCGTCAATTCGCAAACAAGGTCGAGATCGGTTGATCGCCGTCGAGCAGATCGACGACTTGATTCTTTGCTGCTGGGGATTCGAATGCGGCGGCGATACAACGCGCAACGTTGGCACGGCTGATGTCGAATCCATCGCCAGCCGCGAATTGCGTTCGGATCTTTCCGCTGGCGGGCAGATCCGTGAGCCGACCGGGGCGCAGAATGGTGTGGGGAACCGAACTCGCGATCAATCGATCGTCGGCGACCTTTTTGGCAACCATGTAGTGGCGCATGGCAGGGGGCGCAGCAAGCGGAGCCTCGGCACGTGCCGCACTGACCATTACAAAGTGGTCGATTGTAAGTCTTTCGCTGAGTTCAATGGCTCGAATCGCTCCGTAGAGATCTACGAGCATGGTCTTGTCCGCTCCCGTCTTGGCGCCTGACCCCGCTGTGAACACCATGCGATCACAGCCCTGCGCCGCGTGCTCGAATTCAGCTTCGAGATTTCCGATCACGACTTCGATGTTTGCGGTCTCGAAGGACTCCCGTTGATCCTCCGAGCGGACCATCGCTCGTATCGGGAGTCCGGCCTCAGAGGCTTCTTTGCAGAAGATCCGACCGATCTTGCCGTTGGCGCCCAGGACCAGAATACTTCGCGTCACTGTCTTGCTCCGTTGATCGGGTTGGCCGTCGTACTCGGACGAATAGCGGACTCGTTGAGCCAGCTGGGGATCTAACCCGGACTAAGCGTCTTCTCCATTTCCCTCGTGTTCGGGCTCTGGCGCCGCCACCGCGACAAGAAATTTCACGAGGACGGGAGAGGCAATGACGATCCAGACCGCGAAAGGTATGGCCTCGGAAACGATCGAAAATACGACGGGTAGCGCGGGGCGGGTGGGATCGAATAGTTCCGTCAGGTTCAGCGCGAGATGGCTTGCGGAAATAAAGAAGAGTCCCAGCGCAAGACCGATTGTTCGTCGTCGGAGCGAGAGTCCCGGCGTGACGAGTACCAGGCTTATGAATGGGACGAAGTTCATGTAGCGATCGCGATACGCGACGAGCCGCGCATCTCCAAAGCCGATCAGCTCGTAGATCGAAGGGCCCACCGCTTTCAGGAAATGTCCGTAGGCGACGCGTGCCCATTCGTTCCAGAACCAGGTGAGGCCGATCGAGATGACCACGAACGCCAGGACGATGAGTACGGCCTTCTTCATCGATGACCGAAGAGTTTGATCCAGCCGTAGAGCACACCGACGATCATAGCGATCTGCGTGGCTTGCCAGAAATAGACGTGGAAGAAATCAAAATACTCGTTCCAATGCCGGCCGATGACGAGCCTCCCCTCGGGGCTGGCTGGACTATTTTGCAGCGACATGGCGAGTCAGGCGCGAATCAGGACCAGCGCGGAATCCGCCGATTGCCGGCCTAAATACCTTGGTCTCGAATGAGCTTGAAGAAGAATGGATCCTTGATGGTCTTGTTATCCATTACCCCGAGCAGCGTATTGTCATCCAGCTTTCTAAAGACATCGTTGATCGGAAGCTGGTCATAGATCATCGTCGCGCTCAACTTCCCACGATACTCTGTCATGCGTAATCGTGCGCGAGACTCTGATGTGCTGAGAAGGGGCATCATTAGCTGGAAGATCTTGACGGCAGTTTTTGACGGCGGCGTGCTCTGCTCATCTCCAGAACTCTGCTCATCTCCAGAACTCTGCTCATCTCCAGAACCCAATGCACCGGGATCGATGCTGACAATGTCACCGTGCCGATTCAAATACAGCAGTGGGTGAACATCTTCACTCGATTCGAAAAGCTTTCCATACCAGTGGAATGCCTCGAGCAGGCCATCATTCGGGTGGCCTGTATGGTATCCTTCGCCCCGCCAGCGACCGATCATGAAATCAATGTCCACCGTCTCCAGTGAATCAAACAGTTCCAGCGCTCGTTCGAGGGTCGTCACTTCCGTGTGACGGCTCACGGACCCCTGTTCATATTCAAAGCTCGCAGGCGGATGATTGGCTCCCGGACCCCCGCCAGTAATGAAAAGAAACACCAACCAGGCAGCCCCGAATACAACGGAAAGAATCACAAAGGCCGAAATTGACGCGATCGCCCACTTCACCGTGACGAAGACCATTGACCAGAAGGGCCTCCGTCCATTGGCGATGGTGACTGACTTGCTCTCTTCGCCCATCTCGCGCCCCCTTCTGGATCAGGCTTGCTCTCCAACGTCCATGATCGAATCGCTAACTCTGAAAACTTGACATGTCATATGACATGTTCCAAAATGTCGCCCGACGTGTCAATTGCCTGAACAAAGACTGCGATGAGTGAGCGCAAACAACAGATGCTGCAGGTGGCCATTGGGATCGTCGGCTTAGCTTTCCATTTTAGAAAGACGCCAGCGTGAGCACCCCTAGCGGAGACGGCAAGAACGGCCCCTCGCCCGAAACGCAGAAGCCGCCCCGAGTCCACCGCGTGTCGCGGCGTGGGTTCCTGACCGCCGCAGCCGCCGCGACGGCCGGGGGCGTCGCCGGAATCGTCGGCGGGCAGGCACTGGAGAAACGGCACCGCGCCCCCGCTGGCCCGTTCTTCGGCCTGCGCTCTCACTGTCCTTGGATTGAGTCAGCCGGCATCGAGGACACCCCGCCGCTCGCGCCGCTGCGTGGCGACCACAGCGCCGACGTAGTCATCGTCGGCGGCGGCTATACCGGCCTGTCCACCGCGCTGCACCTTGCGGAGAGGTTCCCGGAACGCCGAATCGTTCTCCTCGAGGGAGCACGGGTCGGCTACGGAGCGTCAGGCCGCAACGACGGCCTCGTGCTGCCGTTCATCAACGGCGCGGAAGCGACCGTCCATGAGCTGGTGGAGGCGGGCCGGATCGACGAAGCGCGGAAGGTCTACGAGGCCACGTCGGCGGGCGTCAATCTCATTGAAGACCTGTCGGAGACGCGCGGCGTCGACTGTGAATGGGAGCCTGTGGCAAACCTGGTGGGCGCTATCACGCCGCGCCAAGAAGCGCTGCTCGAAGGTGTACACCGAATGTACGCGGCGCTCGGCCTCGAGGCGACCTGGCTGTCCGAGAAGGAGCTGCGCCGGCGCGTCGA
>SDBV01006326.1_pt1 | contig 16452 bp, 12 predicted proteins | sample 2277081 | NCBI WGS metagenome assembly SDBV01 (sample SAMN10402039, study PRJNA504765) | marine sediment metagenome | isolation source: marine sediment core GS10_PC15, 223 cmbsf | place: Arctic Ocean: Southern Knipovich Ridge | collected 2010
TTTTGGGCGAGGACGAGGCGCGTGAGCATTTCAAGGCCGCGCTGGACAACGGCATCAACTTCTTTGACACGGCCGACATGTATTCGGTGGGTGTCAGCGAAGAAATCACTGGCAAAATGCTGCGCGGAATGGTGCCCAATCGCGAGGATTATGTGCTTGCCACGAAGGTGTACAACAGCATGGGCGAGCATGTGAACAACCGCGGCCTGTCGGCCAAACACATTCATACGGCCTGCGACGCCTCCCTCAAAAGACTCGGCGTTGACTACATAGACCTTTACCAGATTCACAGGTTCGACCAGGAAACGCCTATTGAGGAAACGCTCGACGCGCTCGACTCACTGGTTCGCGCGGGAAAAGTGCGCTACCTCGGCGCGAGCAGTATGGCCGCGTGGCAATTCGCAAAAGCTGTTTTCACCGCAGAGAAAAACGGTTGGCACAAGTTCGTGTCGATGCAGAACCATTACAACCTGGTGTATCGCGAAGAGGAACGCGAGATGATCCCGTTTTGCATTGACCAAGGCATCGGCATCATCCCATGGAGCCCGTTGGCGCGAGGTTTCCTGGCCGGCAAACGTACGAGACAGGACCAGCGTCCCACCACACGCGCACAAACCGACAAGGTTTCGGACGAACTTTATTACAAAGAAGAAGACTTTCAGATTGTCGATGTTGTGAACGATATAGCGGAGAAACGCGGACTCAAACCCGCCCAGATCGCGCTCGCATGGATGCTGTCCCTGCCATGGGTGGACGCCCCAATAATCGGCTCCACGAAATTGCAGCATCTCCAAGACGCTTTAGAAGCGCTGGACGTGAAACTAAGCGACGAAGAAATAGCCAAACTCGAAGAGCCATACAAACCCCGTCCGATCCTAGGCCACGACCAGCCAACACCAAGAGCCCATTTCTCGGGTTAGTTAGTTTTCTGCTGTCAGAAGAATTTCAATTACAAAAAGGCCGTTGCTGGGAGCGCGAGCGTACTCGCGATCTGCATTGTGGCACGCTCTAAATTCTTATTTAGGGCGTGTCTTAAGTCCCCTCCAAAAAAACTATGCCACCGTCCAAATTCGTTCAACAAGACAACAATCCATCCAATGAGCCATAGTCTCGGCGGCCTTCGCAATAAAAAAATCTTAACATTGATACGCAGGATGAACAGGATTCTTTTCTTATCCTCGTTCCCATCCCCCGCCACGAATCCCAAGGAGGCCAGGAACGCATAACCGAAGCGCACATCCTTACTCGTCTTTGCGAGCCCCGCACCCCCTACCGTCATTCCCGCGAAGGGGTCTGTCGATTTAATTCAAGATATAAATAGCTTGACATTTATGTCTCATTATGATATACTCGGTTCCAGAGCTTGACACAAACCGGAGAAGATCATGGGAACACAGGACTTACGCTTTGCCAGCCCCAAAGCGCCGCGGGGGCAACTGGTGCTTTTCCCGCAGTTTTTGGACCAACTGCTTGGCGCGCACGAACCGGTGCGGGCCTTTGCGGCGTTGCTTGAGCAAGTCGATTGGAGCGCGTGGGAAGAGCAGTACACAGGCTACGGCCAGCCGCCCATCCACCCGCGCTATCTTGCGGGCGCGATTCTGCTGGGCCTGCTGTACAAGATACGCTCGACGCGCGAATTGGAAAAGGCGGCCTGTAAGCACTTGGATTTCATCTGGCTGCTGGAGGGCTTCACGCCGGACCATTCGACCTTCGCCAAGTTTCGCAAGAGACATACCGGGGCCATCAAAGAGCTGCACAGGCACTTCGCCAAAACGCTGGTAATGAAGCGCTACAAGGCGCTGCTGCAGTTGATCGTCGACGGGACCCGGATGCTGGCCGACAGCGACCGGGGCGGGGCGCGCAAGGCAGAGACCATCGAAATGATTATCCGCGAGCTTGATAGCCGGATGGAGGAATTGAAGCAGAACGACGAGCAACTCGAGACGCAAACGCAGCACTTTGATGGCATGGAGCCCCAACAGGACAAGGGGGAAAAGTTGGCGCGGATAAACAAACAAATAGCCCAACTCCAAAAGCAACATGCCAAATACCAAAAGGCCCTGGGCATTGCCCACAAACGCGATGCGCTCGCCAAAAAGCGCAATGGCAAAAAAGCCAAACCCGTGCGCGTGCCCGTGACCGACCCCGAATCGCAGATCTTGCCCAACAAAGAAGGCGGTTACGCGCCCAACTACACGCCCGTGGCCACTGTGGAATCCCAAACGGGCGCCATTGTCCACGCCGACGTAGTGAGCGGTTCGGACGAGGCCAGCGCCGTCCTGCCAGCGGTCCGGGCCGCCCAGGCGCTCACCGGCCAAAAGCCAGATGCGGTCCTGGCCGACACCAATTTTTCCTCGGGCGAAGTGCTCCACGAGCTCGACGCCGAGGGCATCGAGGCATACATGCCCACCCGCTCGAGCTCGCCGCCGGACAACCCCGCCCTGCGTCCCGACCCTTGCACACCCGTTCCCGACAAAGACCGCAAGCGCCTTCCCAAACACGCAGGCCAATTCGCACGCACCGCCTTTGTATACGACATGATGGCCGACCTTTACCACTGCCCCATGGGCCACCCGCTCACACCGTACAAACAAGGCAAGAATAAAGGCGGGGTGCGCTGTAACTACTACCGATGCCACGCCTGTCCAACGTCCGAAGCGAATGGACCTGGATATGTACCGCCTACAACCTCAAAAAACTTCTCGCCCTCCAAGCGAGATCCGCCTCTGGCGGCCCAAAAGCCGATAATCCCCATTGCGCCAGACCCAAAAAACGGGGTTATGGACGCATTATGCGGGTTTCTGTCGTATTCTTCCTCCAGACGATACGACATCGAATTCTGCGTAGCATCCAAGCGTCAAAGCGCTGGCCGTACGCGAAAAATACAGCAAATACCTAAATCGACAGGCCCCTTCGCGGGAATGACGGGCAAGAAAATCCTCTGTGCCCTTTGCGTTCTCTGCGATAAAAATACTTGGTTGTCGCCTGTGGCGCGCTAGGCCGCGCTAGGTTCTCTGTGCCTCTGTGGTGAGAATATTCTTCTATCAATTATTTGAGAATCTTCAGGCGAATATCTTTGAAATGGACGATCATGCCGGGGTCGTGCAGCTGTAACTGGATCATGCCCTTGTCGAGGCGCTTTTCGATGGGCAGATGTTCCGTGAACTCTGAGGCGGGCTTGCCGTTGATGGAGAACTTGAAGTTGTTGCCTTTGACGATTACGTGAACAGTATTCCAACCCCCTTTATGGATGTCTTCTTTGGTCACGGCGCCTTCGATCTTTGTCAGTTTCGGTTTGTCGTTTTCGTCGATCACCAGGCGGTCGCCGCGGAAACAGGCGTGTTCTTTGCGGCCAGGTGTATGGAAATCCCAGGCGCCGAGAACTTTCTTGCCGATACCAACGTGGCCCAAATCCACGTGGTAGGCCTGAAAATGCCGCTTGTGCGTCTTGTCTTCGCGGGCGCGAATGCTGATGCCGCTGTTGCCCTCGCCTGGGAAACGGTAACTGAGTTTGAGCTCCAGATCGGCAATCTCCTTGTTCTCATAAGTTAGATAGCCTTTGCCTTTGTCACCATCACCGACAATCATACCATTCCTGACAGTCCACGCGGGCGCGGTATCAGCGGGCATTGCTTCCCACCCTTTGAGCGTCTTGCCGTCGAAAATAGAGACGAAGCCTTTTTCGCCCGCCTGCACTACTGCGCATGCCGAGAGGATCAGCGCTAATGCCATAGAAGTGAGTTGAAGTGTTCTGTTCATTGTGGTCGCTTTCCTTTCGCCGTTATCCGGCTGTCTCCGGGCCTGCCATGACAAATGGGACTCATCCGACTCAAGCGCACTTTCCAAAAACATCTTCTCGATATGATAACAGAACACGTGGGGTTTGGCATGAGTTTAATTATCCCATTCCCTCACAAAAAAGAAATGGGCCTTCCGCTTTCCCAGACCTTGGAATTCTAGATGGCTTGGTGTACACTGTGTTTTCATAAGGCCGATCCTTTTTCGGGTATTAACCGTTGTGCTTACAACTACTTAATACACGGAGCAGCCAAATAGGTCCCGGTGCGGTGAAATTTGCGGGCTAGAAGCGTGTCAGTATCGTGTAGGATCAGATGTGTTCATTTCTGGTTCGGGCACGTGGAAAATCAAGGCTGCGGATAAGTGAGTGTGATGGTTTGTTGTGTCTAGAGAGGAGGATTCATTATGTCTGAGACAGCATCTCGCCGAACTTTTCTAAAAACGGCTTCCGTGGGCGCGGCCGTTTCGATGACCGCCTCGAGTTATGCGCGGGTAAAGGGCGCGAATGACCGAATCAGTATCGGGATTATCGGGTGCGGGCAGCGCGGACTTCACGCCCACATGCCCAGTGTCAATCGTTTTGCCAAACAAGAGAATATCGAGATTACGGCGGTATGCGATCCCTGGAGGACCCGCCGCGAGGAGGCTTCGGTCCAGGCCGGGCAATGGTATGGCCGGAAGGCGCGGGCCTTCGTTTCGTATCGGGATGTGATGGCCCTCGACGACGTTGACGCGGTTATGATCGCATCGTGCGATCACCAGCACACTACCCATCTCGAGGCGGCTGCTAAGGCGAAGAAGGATGTCTATTGCGAGAAACCGCTCGCCATGGATTTCGACCGGCTGAAGCGGGCTTGTGACGCGGTGAAGGCCAGTGGCGTTGTCGCGCAGGTGGGCACGCAGCTCCGCAGCCTCCCCTCGATGGCGGGGTGCCGCGACCTTTACAAAACGGGCATTCTCGGCACGGTTGGGCGCATCGAACAATGCCGTAACGGCATTCAGCCTTACTGGTACAAACGGGTCGCCGAGGTCGACGAAACGGAAGTGGAGTGGAAGGAGTTCCTTAACCATCGTCCCATGCGGCCCTTCGACGCAACGTTGTTCACCGGCTGGTACGGCTACCGTGAGTTCAGCGATGGACCCGTGCCCGGCTTTGGAAGCCATTTCATCGACCTGGTCCATTTCATCACTGGCGCGAAATTCCCCACCAGCGCGGTATGTCTCGGCGGAATCCACACGTGGGACGACGATTACAAGTTCACCTGTCCCGATCATGTTCAAGCGCTGTGGACCTACCCCGAGGGCTTTATGGTGTCCTACTCGACGAATTTTGGTAATAGCGCAGGGAAAAGCTGCAAGATCTTCGGAGATCAAGGTTTGATTGATATGGTGAATTGGAACGAGCCGGTGCTCACCGCCGAAGGCGGCAGCAGGAACAAAGGCGTTATCCGTGGAGTGAACCCCGTCGAGAAAGTCGAAACGCCCGACCACTTCCTAAACTGGTTGCAATGCCTGCGCAGCCGTGAAACGCCCAACGCGCCCATCGAGGCCGGGTATCAGCATGCGGTGGCCGTCATTATGGCGATGTGCGCATACGACACGGGACGCCGTCAAATCTATGATGTCAAGAAACGAAAGATCCGTGAAGGATAAAGGGCGAATGAGAGGCCCCTTGGCCCGGCACGCCATTGGGCGCAGGCAGTTTCTGGGAGCTGTGGCCGGGAGCGCGGCGGCGTGGACGGCCGCTGGCGCCACGCCGCCTCCGCCGAATGGCTGGCAAATTGGCTGCTACACGAGGCCTTGGCGCAATCACGATTACCGGGTCGCTTTCGACGCCATCGCCAAGGCCGGTTACCGTTACGTCGGGCTCATGTCAACCAATTCAAAGTCCCGGCTCGTCATCTCGGTGGAAACCTCCCTCGAAGAGGCGCGGCAAGTGGGCGCCGAGTGCGAAGATCGTGGCCTAGAGGCCGCTTCGGCTTATGGCGGCCAGATTCCCGTCCGGGAATCGCCCGAGGCGGGCGTCGCCGGTTTACGCAAACTCATCGATAACTGCGAGGCCGCCGGTGTCGCGAACCTCCTGATGGGCGGCATGGCCGACAAGGATCTTTTCGATACGTATTACAAGGCCGTCGCCGAGTGTTGCGGCTACGCGGCCGAGCGCGGCATCGGCATCAGCGTCAAACCTCATGGCGGACTGAATGCTACCGGCGCCGCCTGCCGCGAAATCATCGACCGCGTGGGGCATCCGAATTTCCGAATATGGTACGACCCCGGCAACATCTATTTCTACTCGAATGGCGCTCTCGACCCCGTTGATGACGCGGCCAGTGTAGACGGCCTCGTCACCGGCATGAGTGTGAAGGATTACAGACATCCTAAGAACGTTCAGGTGACTCCCGGAACGGGGCAAGTCGATTTCCCGAAGGTGATGGCCCGGTTGAAACAAGGCGGATTTACCAAAGGGCCACTGATTGTCGAATGCCTTGCCCCTGGCGACCTCGAACATCTCGCCAGGGAAGCGCTCCGGGCCCGGCAGTTCCTCGACAAACTCGTGGGCAATGACGATTAGCCGAGACTTGACCTATGCGGCTGAACGGCGAAGGGGTAATCGAACAATATGAACGCCTGCACAGGGGCAGCGCCAAGCACTTGCCGCTCAACTTCGATAGCCAAAATTATGCTGAGACCGGATGAACCACAAATGATTTCCTGTATTTCTTCGTCAACATTTTGTTCGCTTCGTCGGCGCGCGGGCCGGTGAACTCTTCCGTGTCAGGATTCATGGTTAGCAGAGGCCCAAGAGCCGCCTTTTCCTTTGAGATGTCAATTTCGTTGGCATCGAGATGCGCCTGGAACCTTTCAAAGGCTTCCGCCATGCCCTGGTGGTTCTTGAGCTCATCACGGATGTCCTCTGGAGATGTTTTCTTGCCAAGCCGGTGCGAGATGTTGCCCAGGTGGCATAGCGAGCTCGATATATGACCATCCACGACGTCCGCGTTCAGGTCCTCGAGCTTACGGCTGCGCACGGCATCAATAAAGTTCTGCTGGTGATCTTCCGCACCGTCTGCGAAGAACTGCTTAATCTTCTTGTCGTCATTGTCATAAGCCCATCCCCCGCCAGATTCACCGCATGCGAAGTATCCGCCCTCGCAATGCACGACATTTCCGCATCTGATTCCCTTGTAATGGGACCTCACCTTGACCCCTTTCTTCTCGGGCATTTGCGTAACCTCGAAAAGAATCGGAACAGGTTTATAGTCGTAGAATACAAACTGGGTATTGGGCGTCTGGCCGTCATCGTTCCAGTCGAAACGTCCGCCCACGCTAATGACTCTCGGTGCGAGTTTGTCTTGGTCAATAGCCCGGCGGCACATGTCCATCTGGTGGATACCCTGGTTGCCAAGGTCGCCGTTGCCGGTGTTCCAGATCCAGTGCCAGTCAAAATGCAGCTTCTTGCGCATCAAAGGCTCGTTCGGGGCGGGACCGCACCAGAGGTCGTAGTCGATATAGTCAGGGATTGGTGTCGGCTTATCGACCTTGCCTATGCTGGAGCGATTCTCGATGCACAGGCCCCTTGAAAGGAGCATCTTGCCCAGATTGCCTTCCTGCAACCATTGGAACGCTTCGCCGACCCCTGTGTCCGAACGAAGCTGCATTCCAGACTGAACAATGCGGTTGTGCTTCCTTGCCGCCTTGATCATCTGTCGGCCTTCCCAGATGGTATGGCAAACCGGTTTTTCGACATAGATGTCTTTTCCGGCTTCACAACCCCAGACGGTTACCGGCGCGTGCCAGTGGTTGCAAGAGGCTGTGCAGATAGCGTCTATATCTTTGTCTTCAAGAAGCTTTCGGTAGTCGACATACTTGTCGAATTTCTGTTGTCCCAGCTCTTCTGCGGCCTTATCCATGCGCTTACGATCAGGATCGCACAGGGCGACAACTCTTACCCCCTTCATTTCTTTGAAGGTTTCTACATGATGACGTCCTCTGCCGCCCAGGCCGACGACGGCGATGCGGATATCATCGTTTGCCCCAACAGGCCGGGCCCAGGTTGATGAAGGCAGTGCAGCCGCCACGCCGACGCCTGCGGCGACTGTTGTCGATTGCTTGATGAAAGATCTGCGGGTTGTCCTCTCCATTGGTGAATCTCCTCATAAAACCTGATATCTTGTCCCCACCGAAAACGTTATCTACTCCCTGTAACCAAGTCATCTTACGCCAGTGAGTGAAGAAAAATCGACTTTGAATTCTGACGCGGCAAGTGCGGCCGGATCCAACGCTACAGAATTTTGACTTTTGTCCCGCTCTTGTTATGATGTCAATGAGTATGCGAGGAGTATGCCGGTTCAGCAAATCATCAGGAGCAACAATATGAATAAGTACATCGTTTCCAGTGTCTTGATAACCCTTCTTCTTACAGCCACGGGATTCTGCGCCGCAGCCGAAGCACCGATCCTTTTCGACGGTAAGACTCTGGACAACTGGATGCTCGAAAATGGGGATCCCGTCACAAAAGGCTGGGAAGTCGTGGATGGCGTCATTCATCTGAACCGGAAAGAAGGGAAAGCCGGCCATATTGTCTCGAAACACGATTACGAGAATTTCACCCTGAGTTTCGAGTGGAAGATCGTAAAAGGCGGCAACAGTGGACTCAAGTACCGCGTCCGCAAATACGGAAACAGCATGCTCGGCTGCGAGTACCAGATACTTGGCAAAACCGGCCTAGAGGACAACAAAACGAAGCCGAAGAACAGCACCGGTTCGCTCTACGACATCTATGAGCCGAACAAGAAGACGAAACTCAATCCCACCGGCGAATATAACCACGCCCGCATCGAGGTCAAGGGCAACTCAATCCAGCATTGGCTGAACGGCGAACTAATCGTCTCTGCCACAGTCGGCGACGATGAATGGAAACGCCGTATCGCGGACAGCAAGTTCAAGAAGAACAAGGGCTTTGGGGAGAACAGGCTCGGAAAAATCATGTTGACCGACCACGGCGCGGAAGTCTGGTATAAGAACCTTAAGCTCACGCCCCTGCCCTCGGGCAAGGACAAGTAAAACAGGCAAACCAGGGCTTGTCCCTGCCTAATCCACATTCAGTCTTTGTGGCCAGGCCATCTTACGCAAGTGAGTGTAGAGAAATCGACTTTGAATCTGTGTGTTAAAACCCTTCACCCCTTAACAACCGCCAACGGCGTCAAATGGGTCACAATGTCCACCAGGTCAGCCTGGTTCGCCATCACCTCGGCTATATCCTTGTACGCGTCTGGTGCTTCGTCCAGGTCCTTCGCTTCCCGAATCGAATGGATAACGCCCTGGGCATCCAACGCCGCCTTCACTGCATCAAAGTCCAACTCCCTGATTGCCTGCTTGCGCCCCATGCAACGTCCGGCCCCATGAGAGCACGACTCGAAGCTGACAGGATTCCCCTTGCCTCGCACGATATAGCTCTGCGTGCCCTGCGACCCAGGGATGATGCCCAACTCACCGTCGCGCGCACGCGTGGCCCCTTTACGATGCACCATGACGTTCTTGCCAAAGTGATGCTCCGTCGCCGCATAATTGTGCGCGATATTGATTGGCTCGTCGAAGATAACATCCGGCCATACCGGCGAGATTGCCGCCTGCACACTCTTCAGCATCATCTCTCGATTTGCCTGCGCGTACTGCACACAATAGTCCATCTCCGCCAGATACTTCTCCGCCTCAGGAGTGTCGAGCGGCAGGAAGGCCAGATCCCACTTCGCGGGGACTGCTGAATGCCATTGCGCGTTCAACCTCTTCGCGACCTTGTTGTGGTGGTCAGCAACACGCTTACCCAAGTTCCGGCTGCCCGAATGAATCATTACCCACACAAAACCATCCGCCCCTCGCTGAAGCTCAATGAAATGATTCCCCCCGCCCAAAGTGCCAAGTTGCCTTCTGGCCTTTTCATACTGACCCGTAAAAGCCACAGGGTCAGAATCAGGAAAAGGCAAATCAGGCAGAAGCTCCTCACTATGCGGCTCCTCATGCGAATTGAATCCAACAGGCACAAGCTCCTTGATTTTTTCCACGATTTCCTGAAGCCCATCGACGTTATCAACATCCATGATGTTCGTTCGAACCGCACACATCCCGCACCCGATGTCCACGCCAACAGCATTAGGAACCACCGCGCCCCGCGTCGCCATCACTCCGCCAATCGGCATACCATAACCCTGATGACAATCCGGCATCAGCGCAATATGCCTGTACGCAAATGGAAGATTCGCCAGGTTCTTCGCCTGCTCAAGCGTACCACCCTCGATATCATCCACCCACATCTTAATCGGCAACTTCTCTGAAGCGACCACTTTCATCTCATCCATCTCCTCTTGCTTTCTGGTTTCGGCAAGACATAGTTCCCCTTGGTGAATAAAGATGACTTAATCTTAATTTATCGCTATCGGTATCGTTATCGGTATCGGTATCTTACCGCTTCATTCGGCAATCTCCATTCCTAAGAAAAACAGTCTATTCATTCCTCTCCGTGTCTCCGTTAGCTCCGTGGTAAGAGTCTTCATGTTCTTATTGGGACCCCACACAGAACAAGTGTTGTTCGCCGCGTAACAGTAGGCGGCCGGATAGCGGAACCGGCGAGGCAATTATCTTCTCACCCATCGGGTTTTCAGATAGCACCTCGAATTTGCCGTCGATCCGGGCCACAAAGGCCACGCCGTCCTCGCGTACCGCGTATACCTTGCCGCCGGCAATGGTGGGTGAAGCGTAGTATTTCTTCGTGCCCTTGGGCAGTGCGCCGTTCCACACCGTTTTGCCCGTATCGGGGTCTATACAGGTGATTTCCCCCATGTCGCCAAGCACATAAACCTTTCCGTTGTGGACCGCGGGCGTAGGCACAAAAGACCCGAGGCCGTGGAGTGTCCAGAGCCGGTGGGTACCGGTCACGTCGCCGCTGCCGCCAAGCCGGACGCCGGCCAAATGCTCGCCGCGGCCATAGGGAACCACGATTACATCCCCCGCAACAACCGCCGAAGCCACCGCCAGCCAGTTCCGTCTTCTGTCCGGATTGAAACCGCCACAGGACCACAATAGTTGTCCATCCGCCGCGCTATGCGCGGTGACATGCTCAGCCCCCCAAACCAGGATGAATTGCTCCTTCCCTTGCCCCATCACGATGGGCGTGGTGTAAGCATGGTCGCCTTCTCTTGGGCATTCATAGTTTCGCGCCATTTTCCAGGCGATCTTCCCCGTCAACTTTTCGTAGGCCACCATACCCGACTCGCCGCCATGCATCACCGTGCCCACCACATAGTCGTCCGTCAACACGGGAGACGAGCCAATGTCCCAGAAGAGAGTGTCGTCGCCAAAATGCTTCTGCAAATCCTTTTGCCAAAGTATGTTCCCCTCAAAATCCAGGGCCGCAATCGTGCCGCTCTTAAAGTAAACAAAAATGGTTTTGCCATCGGTGATGGGGGAAGGATTGCAGCCCGAACCATTGGGGTGTCTTCCCGGCCGTTCCGGCCCCAGGGAGGCGCGCCATTGCTCTTTGCCCGCCAAATCCAGGCACAGCACACCGTCCTTGCCGTCAATCGGCACCGTTAAGACGATCTGTTCCTCCCACACAAGCGGTGTCGAACATCCAGGCCCAGGCAACTCGACCTTCCAGGCAAGATTGTCGTCCTTGGTCCAGGAAACCGGATAGTCACCGCCCGCCACATCACCAGCAAACGCAGGCCCGCGCCACTGCAACCAGTTCTCCGCAACAACATCAGCGGTGTGACAGACTACGGTGATCAGCAGAAACAAAACGGCAATAACAAATTGTCTTAGCATGGATGGCTCCTTTTTTCTTTTCTTCAAATACAAAAATGTAGATCTACTTCCTGACCGCCCAACGACAATGCTTTGTCTGCAACGTATCGGGTGGCGGGATATTCGCTTTTGTAACGCACCGTGGCCGTTGTTCCGGCGGCGTATGTGACCCGTATGTTTAGATCCGTCAGCGTTGTCTCAGCCATGTTGCGCGAGAGGAATTGCCACATAACGGGGAATTTGCCCGCTTTGGAGGATTCGTGGTGCCAATCCTGCAAAGTCCTCAGAGTGAACTCATCTCCGGAGGCATCTTTCGCGACAAGGTTGCTTCCTTTTAACTCAAGCTTTGACTTATTTGACGGGTTTATGAGCGTGTGGTAGTAGGCTTTGAACTCTTTTTCATTCTTCACGACGTATAGCAATTCAGTCACTATCGGCGACCTGTCGTCGTCTTTACGCCCGAGCCACTTATGGAAAGCATTCCTGCATTTCTTTCGTCCAGGCGGCGAAGCGACGCGTTTATCGACCGAATTGACATTGTCCGCCATATTGCCAATCATCCTCTGCCTCATGCCCTCACCTTGAGAGGTCTTTTTTGCGGCACCGATGGCCTTGCTGGCGGCGCTAACTATCATGGCCGCCAGGATGGAAATGATAGCGATGACGACCAAGAGTTCGATCAGACTGAATCCTAATGTTGTTTTTGGTCTTGACATGATAGTCTCTGTTCTAACCGCATCGCTCTCAAGCCATGTGCTGCAACGGCCATGGCACCTACAAATGCAAGCATTTTCAGCCGTCCCTCCGGGACTTCCATTTTCTATTTCCAGATCCCAGCAATGAATTGCTGGGCTATTATCAGATGTCCCTCCGGGACAAAACACGCTTACCGCAACAGAAACGGGTAAGTTAGATTAAAGGTTTTCCCTGGAAATCTTTTGGGGCGTCGATGCCGAGATATTTCAGGGCAGTCACACCCAGATCGACTATGGCGGGTTCGTCCGCAAGCTTTCGATTCGAGAACAGTATGCCGGGTGTGTGTGTTGCGTCTGAGGCGGCGTGTTCGGCGCTCCATTTGTTGTCGTTGGCCTCGAACAAGTTGTTCGGAACGGCACCTTTCTTTGCGCCTTTTGCGGATTGGTAGCCGTCTCTGTAACCGAGGGTGATGTCGGGCGTATCGAGGTCCTGCAAGTTTTTGTAGACGTCACGTGTGCGGACGCTACGGAGAATTTTGGTGCCGGTTTCAGGGTCGGTCACATTAAGAAGTTTTTGCTTGAGTTCTTCGAGAAGAGCTGGGGCGTCCTGAGCTTTTACTATACCTTTCACCTCTCTGCCTTTAAGGTTTAGGTAAACCGAAGCGAGGCCTAGCGAGTAGGCTTTTGTTTTGGACCAGTCTATGCCCATGAGGAAACCCACGTTTGCGGCCTTTTGCTTATCGCTCACTTCCAGGTAGCCGTTCTGCTTGAGCCAGGTGTTTACGTTGAAGCCTTTCCTGAATGCGTGGAAGCCGTGGTCGGACAGGACAATAAACAGATCGTCTGGATTCAGGAGTTCCGCTACTTTGCCCACCGTGGCGTCCGCCCGCATGTAGATGTTTTCTATCGTCCGACCGTATTTCTCGACCTCTTTCACGTCGTACAGCGGATGTAACGGGTCGCGATATCGCCAGAACATGTGCGACACGCGGTCCGTCCCCGTCCAAACGGATGCGAGCAAATCGAAGTTGCCAAGTTTTATCTCGTCCAGGGTGAGCGTCTCCTGCCAGTCCATGGTCCGCTCAAGATCCTCTATAAAGAGGTCTTCGGTCAGGACATTCTGGCGCATTGCGTGTGTATCGTATTTCCAACCGATGGTTTTGTGCAGGCCGTAGCGCTCCGCCAGTTCTGCCGCGTAGGATTTCGGCGATGTAAACTGCATATAGGGCGCTTTGGGATTAAACTGAAGGCAGGTCATATACAGCCGCACTTGCCCTCCGATCTCGAGCGCCTGGAATCGGCTGATTGCCTGTACCGAATACTTGGAGGTAACCGGAATCGACCATTCCACCCATTCGGACCACGCGTGTTCGTTTATAATGACCGTTTTGCCGTCGATCACGATCTTGGCCGTTTTGGCCGTGCGGTCCACCGAAACTGTCACGGGGATTTCTATCTCGCCCTTACGGGTATGAGGATTGCGCATAACGGGCAACTTTATTTGCGCTACATTGTTTTTGTCCAGGTCCAGTTTCAGCCTCTTGCCGCCCGAAATACGTTCTTTCGCTTCGGCATCGCTAAAGGCGTCTGAGAAGTAAAAGAAAGTACTCGTCGTACCTCGTACATCCGGCACTCCATCGCCTGAAAGCATAATGCCGTTTTTGAGGTCGTCCGGCGGAAACATAAAGGGCATCGTGAGGATCTTGCACTTAGCGCCCTGCCGGTCCGCGATTGTCCAAAACGCGTCGCCCTTGCGAAAGGTTGTGCCTTTTGCAGGCGTAGACAATGAACCGTCCGGCGAGAATTTCGGAGGCAGGTTTTCGCCGAACCCCACACCCGGGAAGTAGTTTTTGGGATTGCGCTTAAGAAAATCGAAGAGTCCGTGCTTTTCAGGATACTTGCAGGTCGAGAACGATGCCCATGCGACCGGTGACTGCGGCGGCGTGGTCGTGCGCATCAATTGGAATCCGCCTTGCTTCTCAAGTTTGGCGAAATTAGGCAATTCTCCCGCGCTAAGCATCTTTTTCACAATCGTCCATTCCATACCGTCAAAACCTAAAATGACAACCCGCCCTTTTGCTTGCGCTCGAGCGCCATGAGATCCACTGCCAAAAGCCAAGGCCGTTCCAGCCGCCAAAGTTGATTTGATGAGATCGCGTCTCGATATAATATTCTTGTTGCTTGAAATCATAAGGCCTTTCCTGAACTACTTAGTACTCGTAACACTTGTTCCAGATAACGCCGTCATTTATATCATTGATTCCCTATTCACTTCAACGGCCTGCGTTTTCTCACATCAGTTCGACTGGGCTTGCATCGCCGCCAAGTTCTGTTCTGCATCGCTGAGCCCCGGTGCAAGAAGCAAGGCGCGTTCAAAGCTTTCTTGTGCCCGTTTTAGATCGCCCATGGCAGCCAATATGACCCCCAAATCGTTGTGAATGAAAGGGTCCTCATTGTCCAACTGAAGGGCCTCTACCAGAACCTGCATGGATTCAGCCTGTGCGCCATCGTTGAAGACAGCCTCCCCTTTTTCGCGCAGTTCATGCGCTCTCACGCGCTTGTTAATCTCGTCGAGTCCGGGAGCGATCAACATAGCCGCATCTAGCGATTCACGCGCTTTGTCTGGCATGCCCAACCGGTCGAAAGTCCTCGCAAGATAAAGAATCGCCATGATGTTCTTGGGTTGAATGTCAAGCACGGCCTCAAGACGGCGTTTCGCTTCATCCAGCCGGCCGTCCCTGCAGGCTATGGCGCCCAGGGTCATACCGATATGTGGAGCGGACACTCCCCCACTCTCAAGTTTCAGGAGTAGCTCCTTTGCCTCATCAAAATCGCCGCGCATGAGCAATATATTTGCCAGAGTCGTGGCTGAACCCAAATGGATGGGACTGAGTTCGAGCGTCCTACGGCATGCTTCCTCCGCCTCGTCCGTTTTCTCGCATGCCAGCAACTGTTCGCCCAGATCGTACCAGGCTTTTGGGTCTTGGGGTCTCTGCTCGACTTTCGAGCGTGCGATCTTCAGGTAAAACTCAGCTTTCGGGTTTGGCTGGCCGGCGTCGGAATCGTAGCCGTAGTGGTGGATGGTAATTGGTTCTGCCCGCACAACGCCACCGCGCTCACGCACGCTTTCGGTGATGTTCTCATGAACCGGTTCGCGATACTCAAAACCGCGGCCATTACGAAATAGTCTCAAAAGCTCCACTGCGATATAACCCGACCTGCCGCGCGCCATGGCATCGTCCGGTTCGGCAGGCGTCCATCGCCAGGCTCGCGGATCATCGCAGTAATTGGCAAGTGTGAGCTCTATAGCGTCGGCGCCCAATCCGTCCCCATCAACAATCCTGCGAATCTCAGACGCACCGTCGGCATCAAGGGCCTCGTCCGCGTCAATGTGGAGTAGCCAGTCGCCGGTTGCCAATTCCAGGCTCTCGTTTCGCGCTTGGGCAAAATCGTCTCGCCACTCAATCTCGTGTACTTTCGAGCCATATTGGTGGGCAATCTCGATGGTGTTGTCCGTGGAACCAGTGTCGGCAACGATTATCTCGTCGGCTATTTCGCGCACGCTGTCGAGGCAATCGGCCAGGCAGCCTGCCTCATTCTTGACTATCATAACGACGCTCAGAGTTGGCACGCGCTATGTCTCCCCGGTCTTTAAGGCGTCAAAAAACAAAAGCGGGGTACAGCATAAGCCGTACCCCACAAAAACTCAATATCATGACCCGGTGTCGAATCCAACGACCCTACAGAAGTTTGTTCACCCGCTCAGCAACCTGCTCGACAACTTGGCGAAGCTTGTAATCTCCGTTTTCGATTCGTTCCTTGGCAGCGGCCACTTTATCGGCCCTGAACAATGGTTCAGCTTTGGCTGCCTCGACCAGCCGCGCTACAGATGATGCTTCCTGTGCCTTTGAACTGATTTCGACCCCGTCCTGAGGCTTCTCAGGCACGATGTCCTTGGCTTTTTTGTCCCGAACGCCGGAAGGTCGATCAGGCTGCGGCTCTAGGATGCCGCCAACTCCTTTAACTCCAACCATTTGCGTTCTCCTCAATCTATGTAGACCCACCGTGGTCTACCCGTCATGACCATATTATCGGCAAATCAGGTAGCCGACTTTAGCTTTTAATGGTGTTTTTTTAAGATAAATTCGACAAAAAAACA
>SDBV01006327.1_pt1 | contig 16448 bp, 14 predicted proteins | sample 2277081 | NCBI WGS metagenome assembly SDBV01 (sample SAMN10402039, study PRJNA504765) | marine sediment metagenome | isolation source: marine sediment core GS10_PC15, 223 cmbsf | place: Arctic Ocean: Southern Knipovich Ridge | collected 2010
CCATGCGAAATCAGGGGCCAAATCGGCCACCTTGTGCTTAAATGAAAGAGCCCGGCGTCGCTTCGCTCCGGGGTGGCCGGAATGGCCGGACTGGGTGGCCGAATTGGGCGGAATGCGCAATCTCGTGTTTTTGATGTCGGTCATTGTTCTGATTATAGTGCTGACGGCCAGTTATATGGTCTGGCAACTTTCGACAGCCAGCAGGACCCTTGAGAGTCAAGTAGCCTTAAGAACCAGCCAGCTTCGGGAAAGCGAAGAGAGATCTCGTCGGATCGCTGAAACTTTGCAGGAAGCTCTGATCAAGCCCATTCCAAAAATCGCAGGATTGGATATCGCGGTTGTGTACGAATCAGCTTTTGAAGCTGAGAGGGTTGGAGGTGATTTCTACGATATATTCGAACTGGAGGACAATCTTATCGGCGTGCTGATTGGAGATGTTTCCGGCAAGGGGATCGAAGCGGCTGGTCTCACAGAGACAGTTCGAAGTTCAGTGAGATCATTCGCTCATGTCAAACCAGAGCCCGCGTTTATTCTGGCAAATACCAATAAAGTACTAATTCCTCAGACATCACCGCGTGAGTTTGCCACAGCTATTATGATCATTATTGATAGACAGCAACAAGTTTTTCGCATTGCGAGCGCTGGGCACCCACCGCCGATCTTGCTCAATCAGGTGCCTGGCCCTATCGGGGTGAAGCCGGGACTTCCGCTTGGCTCTATGGTCAGCAGTTATCGTGAGGCCAGCTATGACATCGAGGTGGGTTCGAGCCTCGTTCTATATACAGACGGGCTGCCGGATACGCGACGGGGCAAGGAGTTTTTTGGAGAGATCGGGCTCTTTAAGGCCCTCTCAACCCTAGAATCAAAGGAATCAGAGCACGTGGTGAGCACTCTTATCACGGCGGCAATGGATTTTTCGCAGGGTCGTTTATCAGACGATATCGCCATTATTTCGATTCGATTCCTATAGCGCGCATCGCAAGGACTATAGAGTGAGGCCAACAAGCTATATCTGCTAACAGATTGCTAAGAAACCAAACAAAAACAACCAAAAAGAAGCAGGCTCGCTTACAGAGTTGATATGACCCGAGGTAGGGTCATATCTGCATGAACAAACGTTCCCTATTAGACGATTGTCCGCTTACGCTTTTCGGTAGTGGTTTCGAATGGTGCCTGTGAGTGCTTCTTGGCAAGAATTATCTCCGCTGGCTGCGCGAGACACCCATCTATCCGATCACCGTCTATCTGAATAAGCTCGATCTGTTGAGATTTATCAGGCATTTCTTCTCCCGTGACATTGAACTATCAAGGTAGCAGAGACGGTTCAGACAAACAAGCGAACGGTTGCTCTAAATGGTTGTCCCGCTCGCCTCTCGCTCCAACTCCACCGGTGCTTCAAGGTTGTGACGGGTGGGCCCAGATGTAGCTGATCCGCCAGGTTCGAAGTCGTCCCCTGAGTGCTGCGGACTTTTCGAATTGAGGCTCCTAGTCTGCTGATTCTTCTCGGGCCAGATCATCAAGAGCGCGAAGGTTGGTCGGAATCGGATTTTCTTTTATCAGTTTGGCGAAGAAAACCAAGTTTTCAACCATGTACCGGACTGTCCGGTTCGTGTAAAGATGTCGGTCGCCGCCCGCCTCAATATAGCTTGCGCCGGGACCGGCGTCACCAACCCAGTACGTATCCACATTCGGCGGTATCGTGCAACCAAGATGCGTTAAGTTGAATAAGGTATTAGCGGCCACGTTGTGGGCGCCGTCTTCATTGCCGGTTATCACGACCCCGGCTACCTTCCCGTAAAGCGGGTATTGACCGGTCTCTGGAAGACTTCCTTCCCTAAAGGTCCCATCAAGTCTTTCCATCACTCTCTGTAGCACGGAACCCCGGACTCCAAACCATATCGGGGAGCCGAAGACTAGAATATCGGCTGCTTTTATCTTTCTCAAAAGTGGCGGCCACTCATCGCCCTCGCCTTCGTCTGAACTGACTCCGGGTAGGATATTGTAATCAACCGCTCTCACGATTTCGTTCTTGACGTTCTTGTCAGCGAAAAGCTTGACAGCCTTGTCAAGCAGAGCTTTCGTGTTGGATACTTCCGGACTCTTCTTGAGCGTACAGTTCAGCATCAAGGCCTTCATATCAACCCTGCCCCCATCCTCTCAGCAACGGCCATGGTTTAGAATTTGCTTACCGAGACACCGTTTTGTACCCGATCAATAGCTCAAGAAACATCAAAGCAACGGTACGTTAGAGACACCTGAGTTTTATTGATGCAGACTGTGTTATCCAGAGCGAACTGAGAACTAGCGAATCGATTAGCGGCCTTTCGTTGACAGCCCGCTTTGACCCTGTTGCCGGGTCATTTCGCCTCGCATCAACTGAAAGCGTTTTATCAGACTCATAACTCCATATGCTTGCTCCCACCGATCGCGGAGCTATCAGACAGCGACTGGCATTGAAATGCGACGTGATCGAAATTTATGGGTTAACTCGGCCAAGTCTGCGATAATCTTCTTTAATGTACAGGTCGCGCTAGACACGAGTCGAAACAGAACGTGATGATGCGATTGACTTGGGGTGCGGAAGGGGGCTCGCATGAAAAAGCATATTGTTTTTCATCCGTTTCTGCTTGCGCTGGCTCCGATATTCGCACTCCTTTACGCAAACATCGAGGAAACATCTTTCAGGGAAGCGGTGGCTCCATCCATAGCCTCCGTTGCTGCGACGTTCATCATCTATTTTGGATTCAAGCTTTTCTTGAAAAGCCGGGTTAAGGCAGGCCTGTTGGCGTCGCTGACTGTTCTGATGTTCTTTGCGTATGGGCGCATATATACTCCAATTTCAAATGCTGAGCTCTTAGGTGTCATTGTGGGGAGACATCGATACCTGCTGACGTTGTTTATTGTGATCTTGCTGGCAACCTTGACTTGGTTGAAGAGGACCGACAAAAAACTTACCGAGTTTAGCAGAGTACTAAATGCGTTCGCTGCCAGCTGGTTAGTGCTAGTGTTTGTGCAGATAGGATATGCCGATCTAAACCAGCATTTCGCAAAAGCTCAGGTCGCTAATTTGGTTTCGTCAGAGAGCGACTATTTGGCCACCGGCGCCAATTCGCGGAAAACAGGCGAAAAGCCGGACATCTACTACTTGATCTTTGACCGCTATTCAGGCGCGCCCGCGCTTAAGGAATTCTTGAATTTCGACAACAGCGACTTCACGGACTACCTGGAAAACAGAGGTTTTTATGTCGCTTCGGATAGTCGACCCAACTACACGCTCTCACAACAATCGATTTCGTCATCTTTATCTTTCATGTATCACGAAGGCAAGAATTCGACCCCCGTTTTTTACGAGATGTTGCAGGACTATCGGGTCTGGCGCTTCTTAAAGTCTCAAGGGTATTCCTTTTATCATTTTGGTTCATGGTGGGCGACCATAAGAGAGAATCGCTTTGCCGACTATAATTTTCCTTATGAAGCAGCTATGTCGCGATCGCCCTTGGTAAGCAGATATTTGGCGGGCACTGAACAGAGTTCGTTTACGTTATTGCTGCTGAAGACCACGGTCTTTGCCGCTATACCGGCCGACGATCCGGAGGCCAAGATAGATAAATATACTGGAATGAGGGAGGCGCTCTTAGAGAAGTTCGATAAGCTTGGAAATATTCCGCACAAAAAGAAGCCGAAATTTGTCTTCGCCCACATGCTTATTCCTCATGAACCGTATCTTTTCAATGAGCGCGGTGAACAGCTTGGCCCGGAGGAAGTTGCGAAGTTTAGCGAGGAAGAAAATTACGTGAGTTACATAAAGTTCGCCAATAAGAAAATTAAGAATCTCATCGAAGAGATAATAGCCAACTCTGAAAACCCGCCGATCATCATTATCCAAGCCGACGAAGGTTTTACGCCTTCGCTGCGGTTTAAGGAAGAAGGAGACCACGAAAAGCAATCACTCTGGTATGGACGAAGCGACGATGATCTTAAGCTGCACTTGAGTATATTGAACGCGTATTACTTGCCTGGATTTGACCAGTCCAAGTTGTATAAATCTGTCTCACCGGTTAATTCGTTTAGGCTGGTTTTCAACCATTACTTTGGCACAAAATACCCGCTGCTGGAGGATGAAACCTTTCTCTACAATACCAAGCTCAAAAAGTGGACCAACATCACAGATAAAGCAAAATAAATGAACTCCTTTGTCGACACAATCATCGTGTCTTAATTCAGGGCATCAACGAAAGCGGGTCAACTCCAACTCCAATTCCTCGTGGACCCCATCACGCATCGCTCCTTAGATTTTCTGCTTAGAGCGCTTGTTTGGAAAACAAGTACGAAGGGCACTAAACAAAGAAGGCAGGCGCGGATGATAGAAAGCATCTGCAAATGAAAAAGGAGTGTTTTGCTTGAACAGATTAAATCGAAAACTGGCAGTAAACGGGGTGGCGACTATCCTGTCGGTCACCTTTATCCTGACGATGATAGCGACCCCCGCACTAGCCTATATTGCAGCCAACCAGGTTATCAGTAGCTCTATAAAAGACGGAGAAGTTAAGACCCAAGATTTGGCTCTTGGAGCCGTCGGAACCGGGAGAATCAAGAATGGGGCCGTAACCGGGGCCAAGATTAAGAACAGCACCATAACTGGGACCAAGATTAAGAACTACACCATTACCAAGGAAGATATCCGCAGCGGCTCGATAAATAAGTACAAACTTGTGAGTGGAGCCGTTAACTCCGCAAAAATACTGGATGGCTCAGTTCTCGCCCGCGATATCGCCAATGGCGCGATTCAAACAGCTAAAATAGCCAATAGCCAAGTGACAAATGCTAAGCTTGCCAGCAATGCCGTTAATTCCTCAAAAATTACCGATTATTCGATTACTCTGGCCGATCTGCATAGCAGCTCCGTTAATTCAGTTAAGATAATCAATGGTTCGATTGCCAGCGCCGATATTGCCAATGGCGCGATTAAAACAGCTAAGATAGCCGATGGCCAAGTGACAAGTGCTAAGATTGCCAGCAATGCCGTTAATTCCTCAAAAATTACCGATTATTCGATTACTCTGGCCGATCTGCATAGCAGCTCCGTTAATTCAGTTAAGATAGTCGATGGTTCGATCACCAACACCGATATTGCTAGTGGTGCTAACATCTCTGATGCGAAGATTAGTTACGACACCACGAAGACCGGCCGACTGGCAATTCCACCGGCGGCATTCACCGTTAACGATACTGCCACCATCAATAATCGCGGTAATTATGTCTACGGAGAAGGAACCGGCATGGTCGGCTTTGTCGCTCCAGTCAACTTTCCGAACGGTGTGATAGTGACCAATATGCGTTTTCAATTTTACGATGATCACGTGGAGAACACGGAAGTATGGCTATACCGCACTTCCAGTGACGGCGATCCGGAGACAGACCACGTCACCTTAGGCAACATTTCCTCAAGCACTACGGGTACGGCTAGTAGCTGGCAAACTCTTAATGACAGCTCCATCAATTTTGAGACCGTCGATAATGATAAATATACCTATTGGCTATACGGCTATGTTAACGGTACGGCCGGTACGGATGTTAAGGCCGGAGCGATGACGATAACGTACGAATATACTTCACTGGGACACTAGGAACTGTTTAGGCCATGTTTTGCGGCGGCCCCTTCGGGGGCCGTCTTTCACTACTTCCATTCCACGTAACCACAGACAGATTAGCGATAGCATAGCGCATCCGTCAAGCGACCCCCTTTGATATACTCGAATCCTAAGAATGCCTATTTAAAGGGGTGGTCGCGATGAGCAAGAAGCTTACAAACAAACCAATGGCCAACTGGGCGGCATTGTTTCTATCGGTGGTGATTCTACTGTCAATGGTTGCCGCCCCTGCCTTAGCTTACATGGCGGCCAACTCGGTTAATAGTTCATCAATTGTCGATGGGTCAATTCGGACTCGCGACATTAAGAGAGATGCCATCAATTCATCGAGGATAAAGAACTATTCGATCAGAAAAGAAGATATACACAGCGGCTCGATAAACAAGTACAAGCTGACCAGCAACTCGGTGAACACTTATAAGATAGCCAATGGCACGATCACCGATGCCGACATCTCTGGAAGTGCTGCAATCTCGGATTCAAAGATCAGCTACTCGACGAAAACAAAATACCTCTCCGTGCCTATATCGGCTTTCAGTCCGATTTATGGAGACACTTATGGTGGTTGGTCTGCTGGTTACATGTACGCGACGAGCGGCGGCAGCAATGCGTTTTTTCTCGCCCCGGTTAATCTGCCGCACGGGGCCCTGGTCACCAACGTTCGTTTTTTTCTCTATGACGATAGTTCCGCCTCCGACCACTGGGCCAACCTCTGGCGTACTTTGCCCGACGGGTCCGTGACTCAGATGGCCACTGCGGTCACATCGGGCCAATCAACTGCCTGGCAGACGGTGGATGACAATACGATATCGGGTAATCGAGCAGTCGATAACTCCCGAGATGCGTATATGATCGGACTTCAGCTCGATGGTGCCGAGCAGGTCAAAATAAGATCTCGCCACGTCATCATTACCTATGAAGTGAGCGGGCCTTAGTCCGGGGATCTAGGCGGCGAACTTGGCTCACTTCGAGAGAATGCTCTGGAATGTTCGTCCGGATATACGGCGATACACCCACTCGAGAATGAAGCTGGCGACAAATGACACGACCAGCGTTATCCAGGCGATGCTGGGGGCGGAGCGCACCATATAGACCAGCAGCACGATAAACATGGCTCCCGTCAGGACTGTGGCGATCCAAATAAGCCAGGGTCGGGCGCCGGTCGCGTTCGTGATGCGCAGATGCGCCGCGTTCACTGTCGCATACACAATAAGAAACGCGCCGCTGGCCATCATCGATATGGGTGCTAGATCGAAAACCAATAACAGCGCGATCACGAGCCCCGCGGTGATAAACAGCCCTTCGATGTTTTTGTTCCAGAGCTTCTCCATGAACATCTCTTTAGGTAGCTCGCCGTCCTTGGCAACTTGATACGAGATATTGGCCGCACCGAACAGAGTCGCGTTAACCGCCGAAGCGGTCGATAGCAGCGCGGCTGTCGCTAAGGCGTAGAAGCCGAGCCTCCCCAGGAAGCCTTGGGCCACCACCGACAATACGTCGTCCGACGTCTTCGTGATGGTCGACATGCTGGCCGTGCCGATTACCGTCACCGCCACCAATATATAGATAACGATCGCGATCCCAAACGATATGTACAATGCGCGCGGTAAGTCGCGCTTAGGATGCTCCATGTCTCCGGCGGTGTTCGTTACCAAGCCGAACCCCTGAAAACCAATGAAGGCGATGGCCGCCGCGAATAGGATGTCGGCCGGCGGCCTCCAATCTGATGGCGACAACCGGGCGCCTTTTACGAAGAAAAGTCCGATAACGGCGAAAACGAGCAGGATAGCAACCTTGGCGACGACGATATACGTCTCCGCTTTTCCCATCAACGCCGCGCCGACGAAATTAACCGCTACGAATGCCAGCACCACTCCGACGGCGAAGGCTTTTATCCACCACTGCGGCGAATCGGGGAAAAACGCGACCGCGTACACGGCGAAGCCGGACGCATAGAGCGCCAGCGAGATGACGTAAGCGATGTACTGGAAGATGTTCAATCCGCCCGAGATGACACCGTCGCCGAAACCGCGCACTAGAAACTCCACCGCCCCACCTATACTCGGGTAGCGAACACCAAGCTTAGAATACGAGTAGACTGAGAATATGGTGATGACGGCGCCGAGAATAAACACTATTGGCAACGCGGAACCCGACACGCCCGCCACCACGCCGATAATAGAGAAGATACCGGCGCCGATCATCGCCCCCACACCGATGGAGACGGCGGCAACCAGAGAGATATGGGAGCCCTTCGGCTTCGGGCGCTCAGTCACTCAATACCTTTTCCCCCGTTCGCTTGAACGATTTGTTATGCCATAAATGAGTCAACCGTAAACTCATTCGCCACAGCAACACCTGCTTTGCGGGGCTTACTTAGAAGCAATGTCTGGATGAATGATTAGCGGCTCGGGGCGTGCTGATATAGGCGCCGACGCTCAGAACTAAGGCACAATGGTTGTGTCTAGAGGGGAGTCGATATGCTTGGTTTTAGTAGTGTCCGTTTATCGAAATAAACCCGTTGGATTCAGAAACTTCGAGGTCGTGACCTTTGAGTGTCCCAAGGTTGGTTCCGCCAACGGATGCATCTTCGCTAAGGCTTTCATCAGTCGACAGCTCCGCTCCGTTAAACTCGATTGGCGTTCTGGGGGTAACAGTACCGTTGCCTTTGATGTTGAAAATCGCTGAAAATGGAACTCTCATAAGCAATCCCTTCTACTGTAGAAGACACAACATATAGCGCACTGAGACAATCTAATACCTTATAGCGCATACTGTCAATCGGCTGCCATCCAACAAGGATGTCACCTGGTTCTTTGACAACCAAGCATCAAACCAGTATGTTCAAAAATGAACGGGGGTCATTCTGGTTATGGCTCGTAGACGAAGAGATTTCACAGACAGAATACTCGTCATCTTGACAGTCCTGGTCTTGTTGGCTGCGTTTGCGGTTGTGCTGGCTGCCGTCTACCCTGAGGCTGTCAGGGACATCGTCTTACCCGGATCAGATCCTTACAGCTACCCATAAATATTGGACCCGCTACTTTTCAAGCCCCGACGCATTGTTCAGCAGTTCGCGTGCTTTTTTCGCCTGATCTTTTGGTACTTGAATCTCTATTGACCCAAGCTCGCCGACTCCGAAGATATTCACCTGTGCTTCGTTTGGCACAGTATTTTCGATCCCCTCAGAATCCAAGACAGATTTAGCTACGGCGATGGCGCCGGGATTTGGGCTGGAAAATACTTCTACGAACTCCATTTTCTCCTTGCTTACGCAGCCTGTCCGGGTTGATTGATTTGACCTAGTCGACTTTGTACAGCGGCGGCCATGTCGCTCGTCATCCAGACTCCGGCCCACATTTTGGTGATTTTACCATCCTTACAATCGTAGATTTCAATCGACGGTATCGCGTACTCTTTTCCGGTCGGCTCCATTCCCATCAAGCCTTTCGTCATCGTTCCGTGTTCGATAAATCTGGTGACGACCTTGTCGCCTTCGGCTATCAGGTCTTTAAGCTCGAGATTGACGTCGGGGAAAGAATCGAAGAGCTCTTCCATAAATGCGCCCACGGCGGTCTTGTCCATGGTTTCGCCCGTCCAGAAGACGACCTCGCAATCGGGAGCGAGGGCGTCGAAGAAAGCATTGTGATTACCCTTGTTAAACTCTTCGACTATCTGACGTACAATTCTTTTATTCTCTTCAGCTGACATATCGATCATCTCCCATTGATTTTTAACGATATCCTTATGGGTTCTACCCGCTTTTTCATTCTTTAGCCACGTGACCTGCCCTTAGGCACGGGTCCGGTTGAGACTCTCCTACCTCTTGCTCTGCGTGAAGATGGGGCGGCCCAGGACCCTGGGCTCATCAGCTATCCGACGCCGAAAGACATCAGCGAGGGCCGGATGGTCTTGAATCCGGAAAGTGTCCATAAAGTTCACGTCACCGTTGTTCCACCAGGTGAACCCGATCACATTAGGCCAGCGCCTGGCGATCAGATGATTGAAGGCCCGCTGGGTCCAATTGGCCTGATTGATGAGAGGGTTTCCGAAGACGACACCCATTTCAGAGACGATGACCGGCTTATTGGGTGCTAAACGCAGTACTCTCTTGTAGATTACATCCATGGCCTGGGGGAATTGGGCATCGTACGGATCGCCGCTAGTCTGGGGGCCGTAGACGCTCACACCGACCCAATCGACCCAATCGGCGCCGGGGTAGTACCATTGAAGCTGGTTCCATTTGACATTGTTGGGGTTGTTGCGGTCGTTGGCGTGGAAGACCCAGGTAATATTGTGGGCCCCTTCCTCCCGCATGAGGTTGACTATGTGGCGGTAGGCAGTTACAAACGCTTCCGCCCCGTCGGGGATATTCGGATTGCCGCCCGACCATATATTCCGGCCGTTCCAGAATCCATTCCAGGGCTCCCAGCGGCCATTCATCTCGAAGCCGTATTCGACCATGAGAGGATAGTTGAAATCGCGCGCATCACGGGCCCAGCGCCGGAGATAGACGTCAAAGTCTCCTCTAGCTATTCGCTCGAGGGTATAGACCGGTTCCGGGAGGCCGTTCGCGGAACTGCGGATGTTCAGGCGGATATACGGCACGGAACCCCGATTGCGGATCCACGTGGCCGTCTTGAGCGGGAAGTGCTTCCCTCTGAACCAGTCGTTGGAAAAGTAGACCCAAGCGACGCTCTTTCCGACCGTCTGGACATAGGATTGTTGTGATGCGACCGAGATCTGGGTCTGGGACGCAGTCAGAAAACCGGGGAAGTCCCCATGGTAGATGCGACCCCGAGTCGGTCTGCGTATTATCTGCGCGGCCTCTCCGGCTCCAGCCGTCACAAAGAATTGAATAAAGACCAAGAAAACGACCATGAGCAAGCGAAACAGCATGTCTACCTCTTACTCTGCGCGAAGATAGGGCGCCCCAGGACTCTGGGCTCGTCGGCTACTCGGCGTCTAAAAACGTCTGCCAGGGCTGGGTGATCTTGAACGCGGAAATTGTCGAGAAAGTTCACATCACCGTTGTTCCACCAGGTAAACCCGATTACATTAGGCCAGCGTCTGGCGATCAAATGATTTAGGGCCCGCTGAGTCCAATTGGCCTGGTTGATGCGCGGGTTCCCGAAAACAACACCCATTTCAGAGACAATGACCGGCTTATTGGGAGCCAACCGCAGCACCCTTTCGTAGATAACATCCATGGCCTCAGGGAACTGGGCATCGTAAGGGTCACCTATCGTCTGAGGACCGTAAACGCTCACGCCCACCCAGTCAACCCAATCGGCCCCCGGGTAATACCACTGAAGCTGGTTCCATTTGGTATTGGGGAAGTTACGGTCGTTGGCGTGAAAGACCCAGGTAATATTGTGGGCCCCCTCCTCCCGCATGAGGTTGACTATGTGGCGGTAGGCGGTCACAAACGTTTCCGCCCCATCGGGGATATTCGGATTCCCGCCGGATCTATTAGAGCCGCCGTTCCAGAATCCGTTCCAGGGCTCCCAGCTGCCGTTGACCTCGAAGCCGTATTCGACCATGAGAGGATAGTTGAAATCGCGCGCTGCCCGAGCCCAGCGCCGGAGATCGCCGTCAAAGTCTCCTCTACCTATTCGCTCGAGGGTAAAGACCGGTTCCGGAAGGGCGCTCGCGGAACTTCTGATGTTCAGGCGGATATACGGCACGGAACCCCGACGGCGGATCCAGGTGGCCGTCTCGAGCGGAAATTTCCGGCCTCTGAACCAGTCGTTGGAAAAGAAGACCCACGCAACGCTCTTTGCGACTGTCTGGACATAGGATTGTTGTGAGGCGATGGAGATCTGGGTCTGCGCCGCCTTTAAGCGGGCGGGGAAGTCCCCGTGGTAGATGCGCCCTCGAGTCGGTCTCCGTATTATCTGCGCGGCCTCTCCGGCCCCGGCCGTCACAAAGAATTGAATAAAGACCAAGAAAAGGACTAAATGTAGGCGAAACCTGTTCCTCATATCCGCTCTTTGCCTCTCAAAAGTCCGTCTATCGGCCGACCGCCAGGGCATCGATGTCGAAGCGGCTCCTGCCCGGTGTGGCCAGGTTGACTACCTTCAGGTAGTGGACGCCGCTCTTCTCGAAGTTGGCGGTGAAGACCCTATAGCGCCATTTGCGCTCGGTCGCGTTGGCGTCGATGGTCTTGCGGTGGACGTTGTCGATATATATCTTTGCCTTGGAGCGGTCCGGGCCTTTTGTCGAGATCAGGGAGACCGTCTTGCCTCGAAACTTATAGACTATTGCCTGACCTTTGGTCCTTGAAAATGTTACCGTCCCGCGATAGAACCAAGAGTTCGGGTCTGTCTCGGGCGCGCGCCAGCCGAACTTCTTGTGGACCAACTGTCTGTCGTCGTAGGGGACGATCGTGCTTTTGACTTTCGACCATATAACGGAACCATCGGTGTTCGTGGCCCGCGATCTCAAGTAATAAGTCCTTCCGGGTGAACCGAGAAAAGTATCAGAGAGATTGGTCGTCCGAGTCCGCCAGTCGGTCCACGGGGAGTCACCGCCCATCCTAGACCGGATCGTATAGAAGGCTACGGTTGCAGAGGTATTCCCAGACCACGACACGTCGAATACGGGGGTCTTGGATATCCTGGTCGAGACCCAGGGAGTGTAAATGGATTCCGCCGGGATCGGGGGGCCCTTGGTCAAGAAGGCATTGGAATCTTTGTTACCCGCGTACGTGCCGCCGTTTGATGCCCCTACCAGCAGAAGTTGGCTGAAGACAGCGATAAGAACGAGAGTCGTGCGCGAGATGATTTTCATACATGCTGTTTACCCACGAAGAGCTCGTTTAATCTTGCCGGGCATCCAATCGTCGGTCAAAGGGAAAGTATGACTAGCGATGAGAATACCTCGTTCACAGTGGCTTGTTCTGGCGGCCTCCACCTTGACCTTGATGGCCTTAACGGTGCTGTCATCTATTTTGAATCTGCTCCGCGAGGATTTGGGTCTGAGCGCCTCACATGTCGGCTTTCTGGTTACGGTCTATGCGGGGTTCGTCGTACTGGCCAGTCCCTTTGTCGGCATTGCCATTGATAAGCTTGGCCCCAAAGCCCTGCTTGTAACAGGGTTGCTGGTTTACGGTCTGTCTGGGGGCGCCGGGCTGTTTATAAACTCGTATTATCCGCTCGTTGCTAGCCGTGCGGTCCTCGGGCTGGGCGTAGCCGCGATTTTCTCCTCGGTATCTGTAATTATCGGCCAAAACTACCACGGGAGAGAACTTCACCAAATGATGGGGCTTCGGGTAAGCATCAACGATTTTGCCGCCGTCATCTGGCCGGTCCTCGGAGGCTGGCTGGGAGCCATTTCTTGGCACGCGCCCTTCGCCATCTACCTGGTCGGTATACCACTGGGCCTGGTGATACTAAGGACGGTACCCAGGTCACAGCCTCAAACAAGGGTATCTGAGGCAACTAAAAAGGTCGCGTTCAGGACTATTATTTCTCGCCAGCCAATTCTGATTGCCGTTTATGCATTGATGTTTATGAGCACATTTGTTCTCAGCACGGTGGCCGTGTATTTGCCGCAACTATTGAAGCGGATAGGTGTGGCCGATACTTTTACGATTGGGCTTTACCTGTCGGTGTTGACCCTGACTGTCGCTGTCATTTCTCTTCTGTATGGGCGGATTAAGACAGTCCTGGATTATGGGGCGATGGCCATGACGGCCGTGGCTCTATGGGTCCTCGGTTTTGCGGTCATTGTGCTGGCGCCGGACAAAACAACGATCATAATAGCCCTGGTTATCATTGGCATTGGTCGGGGTCTCACATTTCCGACAGCTATAGCCTGGGCCTCGGAGATCGGTCCGGAAAGCCTCAGGGGCAGGATTACCGGCAACGTGACCACCTTTGCTTACCTGGGCATATTTCTGGCCCCCGTTTTCTTGGCTCCGGTCGAGAATTACATCGGTTTGCCGGCCGTATTCGTGGCCATCGATCTCGGGGCCATGATCGTCTTGGCCGCTCTGGTCTTGGCCGCTCTTGTTAAGCGAGTGCGCACCTGAGCCACAGGCAATGACTCCCTTGGGAGCTGCCTTCTTTCATGCTTACTTTTGCACTACCGTTTTATCTATATTTGTTTCCAGAAAAGTTCGAAGATCGTCCTCTAAACTCCACCAGGTCAGAGAAGATGTGGTACGGCTCTATGGATTAGGCGGGCGACTAAAGGTGCCAAAAAGCGGCGGATTAGTACCCGCCGAGAATACGGGAAGAGTAATTCCTTATAAAATGACGGCCCCCGAAGGGGCCGCCGCTTGAAGACAACGTTGCCAAAGAGTAGAACCTATAAACCTAAACGTTTGGCTTAGTGACTGTATGCCTAAGTAGAATTACGCTCCTCGTCGTACCTTCAACAAAGACTAAAGCTTGCTGACAGTGTCGTCACCCCAATTAGCCACCCAAATGTTGGCGCCGTCAAAAGCAACGCCCCAGGGGGCGTTACCGACGGTAAAGCTGGTATCAGCGTGAGCCGCTTCATACCAGCGGAGCAAGGCCAGCTGGTTGGGATTGGGCAAGGAGTTGAGGATGAAGGCCGAGGCGTGATAGCCGTCTACCATATCGGCGTTTAGAGTGGCTGTATCGATCTTGGAGGCGGCGATGGCCGCGCCGGGGGCGATATCGGCGTTGGTAATGGTGCCGTCTTTTATCTTTTCGGAGGTTATGCAGTTATCGATCAATTTGGCGTTACTGATAATGGCATTGGCCATATTACGGTTTAAGAGCGTATTCAGTTTTACCTTTTGTGTCGTGACCGCCCCATCGGCCAGCCTGGCGATCGTCACCGCCCCCTCGACGATCGAGCGGGTCCTAACCGAGTAGTCGGGGACGAAAGCCAGTGCCGGCATGGCCCCGAGGATCAGTAGCATCAGAGCAGCTAAAACCGTTGTCATTCGTGAAAAACCTCTACTACGTTTCCCGGTCATATTTGATTACTACAAACCTACGCCTTCTCTTCTAAAGCTTGCTGACAGTGTCGTCAAGAAGATTAGTCACCCAAATATTGGCGCCGTCAAAAGCAACGCCTAAGGGGAAGTCGCCGACGCTGTAAGTACCGATGGTCGCTCCGGTGGCGGCGTTAAGCTTGCTGACAGTGTCGCTACTATCATTAGTCACCCAAATATTGGCGCCGTCAAAAGCAATGCCGCGGGGGTGGTGACCGACGCTGTAAGTACCGATAGTCGCCCCGGTGGCGGCGCTAAGCTTGCTGACAGTGTCGTCAGAATAATTATTCACCCAAATATTGGCGCCGTCAAAAGCAACGTCCCAGGGGTAGTCACCGACGCTGTAAGTACCGATAGTCGCCCCGGTGGCGACGCTAAGCTTGCTGACGGTGTCGTCATCATAATTAGCCACCCAAATATTGGCGCCGTCAAAAGCAATGCCGCGGGGGCGGTTACCGACGCTAAAGGATGTATCGGCCTGAGCGGCTTCGTACCAGCGAAGTAGCGCCAGCTGGTTGGGATTGGGCAAGGAGTTGAGGATAAAAGCCGAAGCGTGGTAGCCGTCGAGCAGATCGGCGTTTAGAGTGTCCGTGTTGATCTTGGAGGCGGCGATGGCCGCACTGGCGGCGATATCGGCGTTGGTAATGGTGCCGTCAAGTATCTTGGCGGTTGTTACCGTCCCGGCGGCTATCTTGGCGGTCGCTACCGCGCCGTCGGCTATCTTGGTGGTAGTGACCGCTCCGTCAATGATCTTGGCATTGACGACCGAACCATCTCTAAGCTTGGCTGTGCTAATTATGTTGTTGGCCATATCGCGGTTGAGGATAGTGTTGTCTTTGATCTTTTCGGAGGTTATGCAGTTATCGATCAATTTGGCGTTGCTGATGATGGCATTGGCCATATTACGGTTTAAGAGCGTGTTCTTCTTTATCTTGGTTGTCGTTACCGCCCGATCGGTGAGTTTGGCGGTAGTCACCGCCCCAGTCACAATCGAGCTGGTCCTAACAGAGCTATCGGGGACGAAAGCCAGTGCCGGAGCGGCTCCGAGGATCAGCAGCACTAGAGTCGCTAAAACCGCTGTCATTCGCGAAAATAGTTGGCTGCGCTTCTCGATCATTTTACGTCACTCCTTTTAACCAAAGATCAGCCGGTCTCTTCTTTCTGACTTACACGGTTGAATTGAGTTGCATATACGAGGTGAGTGCAAAATATCGGTCAGTTTCTGGTCTAGGTATGCCCAAGCTATTTGCTCACCAAACACCCGATCAGAAAGATAAGCTTCAAGACTAAGGTGCACCTATGACCAGCCTCTTTGTTGTTGGGGTAGGTCTTTCTTTCGGCTGAGAGAGGCCATCGTCCCACTAAGCACCAAGCGAATATAGGTGCTTGACCAATGGGTGAGCGCGGGGAAGCAGATGTTCTTCTCGTCCATGCCCCGGCCGCTGAAAAGGCCTTTATGGCAGCTGGGTATGGAACGAGCCGCAAGCCGGTTATGTACAATTAGTTTCTACTAGTGGGGCCTGAAAAAGACCGGGGCGGGTTCCGAACTAGTCAGTATTCTATGGTTGTCAGTTTTGTAATTCCAACTCCACACCCTCTCAGAACTCAAACTTAGCGTCACCGGAGTTAATATCGTTCAGCAAGGGAAAATATTACTATTCATGAGAATCCCTCGTTCACAGTGGCTTGTCCTGGCGGCTTCCACCTTGACCTTGATGGCCTTAACGGCGCTGTCATCCATTTTGAATTTGCTCCGCCAGGACTTGGGTCTCAGCGCCTCACATGCCGGTTTTCTGGTTACTGTCTATGCCGGGTCCGTCGCACTG
>SDBV01006328.1_pt1 | contig 16447 bp, 35 predicted proteins | sample 2277081 | NCBI WGS metagenome assembly SDBV01 (sample SAMN10402039, study PRJNA504765) | marine sediment metagenome | isolation source: marine sediment core GS10_PC15, 223 cmbsf | place: Arctic Ocean: Southern Knipovich Ridge | collected 2010
ATCGGCTTTGTGTAGAAAAGGACGGTTAGCTTACACAATTGAAATCGTTTTTACACGGGTTTGAAGTATCCAAATTCTGCTCGGAAACCGCGGGACGTCCATGCTCATTTGAAATTCTGTTAATCTCACTATTGAAATCGACTTCTAAGCCCAGTTCCTTCATTTCTTGCATTAAAACGAGCAGGTTATGGCATAAGAACTTGATTTTGGCCTCGTTTTCATTAGCTATTGGGTTTTTACTCATTAACTTTGAATCAAAGTGTCTTTTCACCATATGAAAGCCACATTCAATATTAGAGCGTTGACCATATCGCCTTAGACACTCTTCCCGATTATTTTGGAATTCATAAAACATCCTCCGCCATGTTGGGCATCCTTTAGCCAATCCCCTGGAATCTTTCCTAAAAGGTATTAGAGGTTCTATACCCAAGCTCGTAATAAAATCATATGCCTTTCTTGATAAATATCCTTTATCAGCCACAAAATCCTGGAAATTGAAAGGGAGTGTTCTATTGCCAACGACTTTTTCCAACATTGTAATATCACTAACATTACCTGCAGTCACATAAGCAGCTAAAAAGATATTAGTCTTGCAACCCATAAGCGCATGAATTTTTCTCCAATCCTTCTTAATACCTTTTGGTTTGCTATAGTCAAATTTTAGCCACTGTTTATAGTTTAACAAACTCATACCAGTCGCATCTATAGCACAAGTCGTTTCATAGGGTGCAAGTGGTAGTGAACTGTACCAAATCAAGTCATCAAGGATTTTGCACAACCTTTCGTCGTTAAAGAAATTGCAGATGGACTTGTAAGACGGGACTTTTTCAATAAAATGCATATTCTTCAAGTCCCTTAGAATGGACTTACTTTTTCTGAGAGCGCTCCTGTAATATACTTTCATGCACATACAAAAAATCTTATCTCTTAGACTGTAACCTCTACGACCGCCTCGATATTGTTTGATGTCTTTCAATCCGATGAGAAGCAGTTCATCAAGCAGCGTTCTGAAAAGCTGTACTTGGTTCGTCTTTGCCCAGTCATATGCAGGCCAGTCCTGAGTATATCTAGGAACGATTTTAGGCATGAACCGAGACAGGTCTGTTTGCGTCCCCCTTGCTTTCACACTTGGCTGTGTCTGTTTCAGCAAGCGCATTAACTTTGTTTCATCCTCCTCTTGCGTTGTACTGCCGTAGATGTCTGCTTGCAGAACCTTGAGCTCTCTAATCATCTCTTGGCCCTCATCCGTCGCTTCTTGTTGTTTATCACTCTCCAGTCAAGACTCTGGATTATCTTTTGTTCCCATTTTGTTCTACGTCCTAGTGATGACAATCCGATTAATCTTCTCATAGTATGCTTTGTTGCATTCATTTTTAGAGACCTCCATCTAGGTTAGGTAATTTATTCACTTCACTTCACTTCGTCAAACTCCTTGTACTGCCTGAAATCAAGAGAGGCAAAAACCCCTTAATATATATGGTTTTATTTATTTCATTGATGTTTTATCAGTTATTACTGATTCAATAAGATATAATAATCACCTTTTGGTTTATATATCTTGAGCCAGTTTCTCGACGAGAGAATCACCACCATTTATATATCAGTAGGAGTTTACTAAATAAAATGCCAATTAAACTAACGTTCAAATGCAGTGATTACTTTTGGAAAAGAATTCTTGAATACAAACGAAAAAATGGATTAGTTGGACGTAACGAAACAGTAATAAAACTCATAAAAAAAGGTTTACAAAAGAATGGCAGTAAAAGAGAAGAAAGTCAAGTGCAAACTGATGCTGGACTGCGATGATAAATTATGGAAACGAGTCATTCTGTTTAAGATACATAACAATCTGAAGAACAACAATGAAGCGATTATTAAGCTAATTAAGAAGGGTTTGAGAAAATGATTCCTCAAAAATATTTTTCTGAAGTAAGTAATTTAAGTTCTCAAGCTCAATGGTTATTAGTTGGTGTCACACTTATGATTTTTATTGTAGCATTACTGATGGGAGCCACACTTACAGCAACTTGTTACCAATATAACTTATGCCCCCCTCCCATAATTACACCAACTAGACTTTAATGAGGTTTGAAGAAGTGAAAATAATCCTAGTCAAATCAAAAAAGAATATTAAATTCGATGATGACAAACTACTTCCATTTATGATGATTTTACTTTTTATTGGCGGAATATTAATGGGTATTCTAATTGGCTTATACATTACGCAGTAATGTTCTTGCTCCAAACCACAATAAAACTATTCCAATGAATATTAAACTCAGGTTTAATGCCCAAGCATATACTGGTGAAATTTGATGTTTAACAAATAAATCTGTTGCATATAATATGCTCCAAAATCCTAACGCCATTAAAATAATTCCACTAATTGCAGATATTATGCTAGTTGTCTTATTCACTTCAGCCCTCTCAACTTCTCCCTTATCGCCTCTTTGATAAACTCAGGCTTTGAGATGAAGCCGTGCTTCTTATTCCTGATGGTTGCTTCGATCTGGTCTATCAATACGTTAGGCAGAGCAATTGTGGTATATCCTTTTCTTGGCATTATTAGCACCTCCTTTTTAAAAGAAAGAGTACATATAATAACCATGATAGGAACATTTTACAAAACCGTACCAAATATTTATAAAGGACGTTTTTATAAAACACATTATGGATGAAGAACGTGAAGACAAATGCTCTAAGTGTGGAACTACTAAGAGTAAAACTTTCTGGGATTTCGATGATGGAAGTGTCCTGTGTGATAAATGTCATAAAGAAGTTGGAGATACGTGGAAAAAGAGAAATTACACTCCTTGGTGGACTTGGTTCTTTGCAATTCCGTTTGGTTTGGCTGGTGGAATTATAGGTACCTTATTTGCATTCTCTATTTTAGTAGGTTACAACTATCTATGGAGATATACAAAAATACCAATATGGGCAAAACTCATTATATCGTTTAGTCCAATAATTATAATACTTTCAATATATGTATATCTAGGCATAGTTTGATACTGTATATTATTGGAGTATTTAAAGATATTACACGAGAATACCTATTTTTACACAAGATCTGTTTTTACACAAAGCCATGTATATCAACAAGTTTATATAGTGATGTATATTTATTATAGTATGACTAAATTGTATTATAGGTGAAATGATGAGTAGACGAGATTATTATAACAATCTAAAACGTATCGGTTATGAGGTAATGGAAGAAGAAGGATTACCAAGACCAACAGATATAAATTTCAGAATTTCTCTCAATGGAACTAAAAAACGATTAGCAACTTGTTTTAGAAGTGCATTGACTGATAATTATAGAATTCTTATTCATACTGTTAATGCAAAATATATACCATGTGATGATGGTAATGCGATAGATAGAAGGACAGGTCAAAAATATAGACGTGTTAGTGGCGATTTTCGGAGTAATGAAGATATTATTAAGTCACTTGGTCATGAAATGTCTCATACAAGATTTTGGCAACATGGCCCACAACACACAGCATATACAAGACATCTTGTAAATAAAATTAAAGAAAAACTATAATGGGTGATTAATATAGCTAAGAAAAATGTAAAATCAACGAAAAAGGTTAAAAAATATAATACTTTGACAAAGCCAGAGTTTATAATGAAGTTAATACGTTTGGATAGACGTACGGCATCGAAGCGTTATATAAAACAGTCCAACAGACGAATGATACGAAAGGGTCATGTTGAAAAGTTAGCAAATGCTTTAGCTGAAGGTACACATTTTGCATTACCTATTGCTGTTGTTAAGAAAGGACAAAAGTGGGAAATAATAGATGGTAATCATCGTATTGAAGCTTTAAATATATTCTTTAAAAGATTTCCAACACAAAAACATGATATTTGGGAAATGCAGTTTGATTCTAAAGATGCAATGAAGAATACTGAGTTGTTTGTAAAATTGAATAGTGGAGCAATTGTAACTATTGATGATATGATTAAACAACATGAGCATCTGCCAGCAGTTACAAAATTGCTTGATTTGAAGAATGTATCTGTGTATGGTGCAACAGATGATGAACCTGTAAAGGTTAGAATTTTATTGAATTGTTTACATTATGGTAAGGCAGCAATGTCAAAAACATTAACACGGTCTCAAATACCAGATGTGTTGTTAAATTTGGGGACAAAGGATGTAAACGATTTAGATATATTTATCAAAAAGTATAAAACTTGGTTTGGTGAACTAATTCGTGATAATCCTAATACAAGTTCACTTAACATGGTAATTGTATCACGAATATGGTTTCATAACAGAAATAGATTAGATGATAAGTGGTTTGAGAAGAAAATGGAAGTACTTCGTCAGAGCCATTATTGGAAAGAATGTATGCAGTTAGGTTTAGGAAGGCACCATATTAGTGAATATTCCGAATATTTTTTAAAGGTTATTAATAGAGGAGAAACAAACAAAGCAAGATTTTATGGTAGTGCAGCAACATCAACAAAAGCTGTACCATTAAAAGATGGAGCATATACAAAAACTGAACTTGGTGTTATGCGAAAAGAGTTAAAAACATATTTTGATGTGAACAGAGTAGCAGCATTATTAAATCGTTCATATCAAAGTGTTTTATCGAGAGCAGTAAAGGAAGACATCTTAGAACATAAGACTATTAGTCAGCGTGCTTAAATTAAGGTGTAATGAATGTTACCTCAAACGGAAGAAAAATTACTTATAAATCAATTACTTGATATAGTGAGAAAGAAAGAATTTGACCCGTTCGAGAAAGCAGAGGTTGTAAATCAATTAATCTTTTTACGACGTTCAAAATGTATGAGGTGTTGTAAAAAGATTACTAAAGCTAAAGTTACAGCTGATAAAGGTCCAAATGTAAGATTTTGGTGTAAAATTTGTGCTAAGGTTCCTGAGGTATTAGGACAGCAATTAGGTGTATCTCGTGTTGAGATATATAGAATAAGGGCATTAGTTGATGCACATGAAAAAACTAAGGAATATGTCCGTACTGGAAAGATATCGCCGGAGAGAGTGACGCGAATTATTAACAACCTCAAAAAACAGAATAAAAGAAGAGAAGTTGAAATTGTTGAAAAAGCAATTGAAGAAAATATGAGTACTCGTGAAATTGAGGAGTATATTGCTGAACTTAATACACCAAGATTAGTATTGGAACATTGTAAATCTGATTTATTAAAAGCTAATAATTTATTGAAGAAGGTTTTGAGAAAAATTCCAAAAAATGGTTGGGAAGATATTGATGTTCGAGTTAGAATAGATAGATGTAGGTCACTATCGGATGATATAGAGAAAAAAGCAAAAGTAGTGAATAGGTGAATAAAATGACATTACGCAGAAGTTTTTTTGGATTTAATGATGATGAAGAGGAACGGGATGATACATTTTCCGAAGAAGAGTGAAAATGTTTTTCATAAAAGAGACAACAAAAAGTTTTAAGAATAATCAAGTTAATGTAACAGAACATTGGCATAAATTGTTTGGAGAAGAAGAATTTTTATGGGATGAGTATCAATGTCTTTGTTGTGGACATTGGTTTAAAGGAGAGAAAGGATTGAATGCTCACTTGCGACCAAAGAAAGGGTACATTCCTCATAAAATATAAAGATGAATGTTAAGCTATTAAATGTTATAAAGAAAGTATTAATAGAAATACTTTTTTGGTTGTTATTATTGATGTTTGTTAAGTTCATATTGTTTCCATTATCAGCTTTAATATTTAATATGGATAGAGTACCACTTTTTACGGTAGCATCTGGTTCAATGGAACATAATAATTATGAAAAGAATTGGGAAGCATTTTATCGTGGAATAAATACAGGTGATATGATTGTTGTTTATGGCACACCGTATGAAGAATTAAAAGTTGGAGATGTCATTGTTTTCCAGGCGAACAGACTGCAACCAATAATTCATCGAATAGTGAATATTGATAGCGAATTGATAACAACACAGGGAGATGCAAATTCATATAGTTTTGACTTTGAGAAAGATATAACTAAGGATAGATATATAGGTAAAGTAGTTGCAAGAATTCCTTTTATAGGGCATATAAAATTAGCATTGGTGAATATGTATAAGGCAGTCAAAAATGGAGAACAATAAATTTTATGATAAACTTAATATCAAAGGGTTATCTACATATATTGAAAAAGAAGTCACTCTTGATTATCGAAGATTAATAGAACATTGTGATAGAGAGATTAAATCATTAGAGAGTACTAATTGTATTCTTATATCTAATCCTCCAGCAAACATATCCAGTTATGAATGTAAACTAATGGCGGAAAATAATAAAGGACGCATCGTATCGTTTCAACAAATGCGTGAGGTAATATTAGTAAGATTGCGTGATATAGATGAGATATAAATTAAAAACAGAATGGCATAATTGGTATGCTTGGCGACCTGTTAGAGTTAATAATATATGGATATGGCTGGAAACTATTCAAAGAAGAAAAGAAATAAGTAATATCACAATTACTTATTGGAAATATCGGATAAAATGACACCAGAAGAAAAAGCTGAAGAACATCTTATAAAACACAAGAAGATATCAGAATGGACTGTTGCATATTGTTTACATGATGCTATGGTAGCAGTTCGATTAGCACTTGAAGCTGAGCGAGAAAAAAATGGTAGTACTTGATACAAAACGGAAAGAAAATTTGCACAATAGTCTTAATGGTGTTAGAGGACGACCTGATCTTGTAGCGGACTGGCATAAAATATGTAACGATAGTGCCCAAGAAGAGCAAGAATGGGTTAATGATTTAAGAAAACAAGGTTATGCTTTTGCCCACCCCGACGATGGATGGGGTAGATAGAAAAACTAATGAGGTTCAATTATGCTATCCTCAATTTACCAATGAGAACTTAATGAAGGTAGGCGAACAGTTTGTTCTTGGCTCAGTTTGGAGTGGTTTTAGAGTATGCACCATTGAAAAGATATGGCGGATTAAAAGTTTCATAATCATACGAGAGCCTAAACCATATAAGATTAAATTTAAAGAAGGATTTTAGGTATATAAATCAGAATATTTATATACTGGCTCCACTTTATATTATATAGAATTAATGAGACTATAAAGATGATGGATGGATGTAAACAAGTCAAAGGTATTATAATATCAGAAAGTTTAGGTGTTTCTGTAAAGAATAATACTCCTACACAAGTTTGTAGATTTAATGAAGATATATTTTGTAAAGGTACAAAAGAAGACAAAGAACAATGTCATCATTGGAATAGATATAATGGAGAGATAAAATGCATTGGATATTAAGAGGAATTATGTTTGCCATAGCTGTTGTAGTTATGGGATTCGCATTTTTTAGGGTTGTATGGGTTGTTAGATTGTTTAGTTAACACAGTTTATTCACGGTGTACAACGTATATATCCTGCGTATAACGTAAGATAATACCGGCACTATACATAAGTAGTGTATATAAAATTCACGGTGGTTACAATGAGTAAATTATATATTGGTGAATATAAAGGAATTAAAGTTCATACATATAGTTCTAATTTAGCAAGTCGTATGGATAAATGTCATGTGACAATAACAGGATGGAATATGTGTGCATCTGGAACAACTGTATTATATGATATTATATTAGAGGAACGAAAGAAAGAACGAGAGAGTGAATCTAATGTGTAGTCATAGTCCTTTACAAGGCAGGAAGATTGGTCTTGTTGAATATTATGCACCGTCAGCGAGAGAAGCGATTAAGAGGGCTCGTAAGAAATATAAAGTTCTTTCACATATGGTTGTTCGAAAGTCAAAGAATGGAAAATTTGGGTTATATGATTTTGAGATTACTCGCAAAGGTTCTAAGGAAGTTTCAAAAGACCCATTTAAGAGGTATCAATAAAATGGATTATTTTAGATTTTTAATTAAGATATATGGTAAAGCACAACAGATTGGTGCGGGAACACCTTATGGATTTTCATATACTCTTCATCTTTATAGAGGGTGTGAAAAATATATTATATTTCATAATCAGAAACGTAATGCTAAAACAGAACTAATCGAATTTGTGATGAATGATTTGGAAAGAATTATAACAGAGGCTTAAAATGGATATGTCAACAGCAAATAAAACAGCAACAATATCTATATTTTTATTGATTATAGTATTTGGTTTATGGTCAGCAGCAAATTGGGTTGATGATGATGCAAAAGAATTACGGTATCCTCATAAAGAGATTCCTAGAACATTAGCAATGAAGTTATTTATACAAGGATTTTTAGTGTTGTTATTAGGTGCACCAACGGTGTTTGCGTATGGCGTAAAAATCGAAAACGAGGAATCGAAGTGACATTTTATTGTGATAATTGTGCGGAGAAGAATAATTATCTAAAAACAATATTAAGAAGTGTTGGTACTTGTGAAATATGTGGTTATGGAGCAATATGCAACGAATTGGCATTTGTTAAACTTAATAAGATAAGGCAGAAAATGGAAAAAGTGGATAAACAATTCTTAGAGAATATTGTAGGTACTAATCCAAGTGTTGAAGATTTAGAAGCATTAAGAGATGTAACTGATGAATGGATAGTTGAACTAAAAGAGGGAGATAATTAGTGAGGTAATAAAATGGAACAAGAAATGGAACAAGAAATGGAACAGGAAGAAACATGCATTGACCGTGGCCTTAGAAAAATGTTGGGTAACGAACAAGTATTTAACGATGCTGTGGACAATACTCAGAATAAAATCATTGATGCTGAAAAAAGGGTCGAAGATTTATTTCGGTAACTTAAAATTGAAATAAGCACGCATACTGAAACGTGTGCCGGGGATGCACCTTATCCCTTGTCATGTGCTTTCAAGAATTTTTAAGTTATCATAATTTTTTATTTTAAGAGGTTGTTTAGATGGAAAAAGAACGTGTAAAATATAAAGATTGTGATTGTAAAAAAGACGGGCAGACCGTATATATTATTAATAGTAACCCAAAGAATTTAGTCATGTGTGGTGTATGTGAAGGAATTATTGATTGTGATGTTTGATTTTATATACATATAATCAATAAGTTTTTATATTGTCGGTGTTTTAGTAACTTATGACTATAATAAACATAAAGAGGATGGTGTAAATATGACAGAACAACCAACAATTGATTATGATGTTGTTAGTGAGATAGCAGGGCATCAACCAAATAAAGGTGTTGAGGCAGTAACTGCAGCTAAAGACATATTTAGTAAATGTAAAGAAAAAGCAATGCAGTGTGCAGTAAAAGGCGAATTTATTGAATTCGGAACTGTTGCAGAACTTCAAACTAGATTGGTACATGCTGCTCGAAGTGGATTTAGCATCCGAGTGTATGATGAGGTGATAGGGGGCTGATATATAGACCTGTATTACAATGGAAGTTTGGAAACACGAAACTGGAAACTGGAAACATATATGAGGAATAAAAGATGGTTAAGAAAAAAGTAAAAAAAGGAACTATTCAAAAAAAGACTAAATCTAAAAAGTCAATTTCAACAAAAATAAAGCCAAAAGCAACACCAAAAAAGAATCCTAAGCTTATGAAGGTATTAAAGAAAAGTAGTGTAGATGTATCAAAACCGAAAAAGAAGAAGGTTCAAGTTCTTTCTAGTGAACCATTTCCACATCTCGATAACATAAAAGCTTCAAAAAGAAAAGAAGATGTAAAAATTTGTGATATTGATAAAGATGGTTATATATCTGTCAATTTGGTTACAGATAAACTTGCCAAAGGTTTGAGGGTAAAATTTTCTAGGACAAAAGGTAGAACTAAAAAGACTATTGGACTACAAATTGAGAAATAATTTTTATTATGATTAATTAAAAGATGAGGATTAGATTAATATGAAAAAGATTGCATTTATTGGTTGTGGAGGAATTAACTCGTGGGCTATTGAGTGTTTAGAAGATGTTACTAAGACATTTGATAAAAGCGAATTGATTTATGTGAAGTTATTTGACAATGATATTGTCGAAGAAAAAAACATTCTTAGAAATATGCAAAATTTCTTAGTTGAAGATATTATGGAACAGAAAGCTGAGGTATTAGCTAAAAGATTTAAATTCGATTTTGAAAATGTTTTTATCACAGAAGAAAATATATCATTGTTAGATAACTTCGATGATATTATTATGGGAGTTGACAATCATAAAACAAGACGTATTCTATATAAGTATTGTTTAGAAAAAGATAAATATCTTTTAGATTTAAGAGCTCAAGGAACACAAATGGCATTTTATGTACTTGACCATAAAAAAGATATAGCATATTACGATGAGAAGTTTTTTAGTAACAAACAGCTTATGGAACGTAAAGGAAGCTGCCAGTTAACTAACGATGTAGAAAATGATAATATTCAAACAGCTAATAGAATAATTGCTTATATGGGCATTTATGGAATTTATTTAAATCATTTACGAGGACATCAGGCTGCGAGAAATGAGTGGCAATTTGTATATTAATGAACAGTGGAAGCCTTTAAAAGAATATGAAGGCATATATGAGATAAGTAATTATGGACGAGTATGTTCAATTAAATATCGAAAAAAGAAAATATTAAAACAAGGCAATGTTCAAAGATATTGTGTTGTTTATTTGACTAAGAATAAAAAGATAAGAGGATATTATGTTCACAGATTAGTTTTAGAAACATTTAAACCAAGAGAGTGTAATCATAAGGACTGCAACAAGAAAAATAATCATGTTGATAATTTAGAATGGGTTTCACCTTTAGAAAACACAAAACATGCAAAAAGAAATAATTTAAGGGTTGTTTTAAAAGGTGAAACATCTGGTATGTCTAAATTGTTGGAAAAAGAAGTGAAAGATATAAGAGACTTATTTTCAAACAATGTGAAAACCACAACTGAATTATCAATAATATATAATGTTGATAGGACAACGATATGGAATGTTATTAAGAGAAAGACGTGGAAACACATTTGAGGTACAAAAATGGAAGGGACAGTTAAGTGGTTTAATGAAACAAAAGGATATGGATTTATTTCAGGAGATGATGGTAATGAATATTTTGTTCATATATCACAAGTCGCAAATGAAACAAATCTGAGAGAGAATGATAAGGTAACATTCGATACTGCCAGAACAGATAAGGGTGAACAGGCTCAGAATGTTGTACTTGCATAAGAGGAAAAAATGTACAAGAAAGAAGACTATATGAAACTTATTGTTGGTGGATTCACTATTGGAATAATGTTTCTTATAGCCTGTAGTTATTTTAATGGATTAGGTATTGAAAAAGGATATAATTATGCTCGATGGAAAATTGAGAAAAACGAAACGCTTCCATATAAAATAGATACGGCTAATTTTGCAGATTATAAATTTGAAATAAGACCAAAGTATGATTATGATTATGGTTATTATTCAGGTATTGCAGATAAGGCTAAGAAGCCGGGGCGAACATTACGGTCTGTAAGTGCAGATTTATATTCACCGCGTCAAAATAATATAGATAAAGATTATTTAGAATATCTTGATGAACAGGAAAAGGAAAAGAACGACTTTATTTTAGAAGAAGATGAAGCCGAATCTGATGATGAGGATTTGTGGAGGTAAGTAGCATGGCTAAAAAGAATATAAACAGTGCAATGAGTAAAACTGTCAACAAGCATGCGGACGAACTCAACGAACTCTCAAATATCGCAAGGAATGCAAAAGCTAATGCCACATGGTGCAAGCAGCGTATTCAAAAGATATCTGAGATATGGGACGGAACAGTAAAATCATTAGGTGTGATTGCTACTTTGGGCCTTGTCGGTTTATGGTTAGTACTTACACGAAGTTGGTATTATACTGATTCGTGCATAAGTGTTGATAGATGTCCGAGTTACAGCGCAGTTTTCGGTGGCGCAGTTGTGTCATTGATAATATTAGGGTTAGGTGTCGCATTGACATGGTGGCTCGCACGCAAAGCTTCAATAGAAAGTCTTTGTAGTAGAGGATAAGGGGTATATACAATGGGAAAGAAAGCAAGAAAGGTTATCGTTGTAGACGATATGGGAAACAAGGCTCCTGAGGAGTTCGAAGTTTCATCAGTAGAGACTGTAAGGTCCTTCAAAGGTAGAGTTGCGAAGCATTACGGTCTTTCCGGAGAATTCAACCTAGTTACCGACAGTGATGTAAATCTCAATGATGAGAGTGAATATGTCTATAACCAGGTTAAAGAAGGCGAGGAAATTGCAATATTGCCACGTGGTAAAGGCGGTATGTAATTTTCTTTTTTCTTCTTTTTTTTAGATACCAATAGGAGATGTAAGTATGGGCTTTTTTGAAGACTATCGTAGATTTTTGACTAAATTATGTCTTGATGGCCATAATTTAACACCTTTAAGAGACCCTAGAGCGCGGTATCATAGAATGTATGAAGATTTTAGATATTTTGTTAATAATGATTGGAAATTTGATATTGCAGAAGAGGCATGGGAAAAATGTATCAAAATAACAACAGGAAAATTTAAGGGAAACTATAGGCTTCGAGTAGAGTTTCATGAAGATTATCCTAATGTTCCGCCAGGAGTTTATATAAAGAAAACAAGTGGTGGTCATTCTTCCGAACATTTAGCCCAAGGTATTCAACATTCGCATGCCTGGAATAGAAAAAATGTTTGCATACAAACACCTCATGGTGGAATATGTTCAAGAGATAAATGGTGGAAAAAAAGTATGGGTGTTAGTACTGCTGTTAAATTAGCCATAATAACAGCTAATGGAGAAATTGATAAGAAGACACTTAAACGACAACGTTCAAAACTTTATAAAATGAGTATTTTTGGTAAAATGGAAAAATTGAAGTTTGATAGAATTAAATTCATAAAGTTTATTCAAGAAGAAGCTAATATGAAGAAAGACATTGATGAGTCATGGCATTGGGATGAATTAGCGCATGCTTTTAGAAGAGCAGATGGCGGAATAAAAAGAGCAATTAGTAGATACTTTTTGAAACATAAACCGAAAGATAAACCAAAAAATGAAAATAAATAGAAAATTACGAAATTTTGGAAGAGTAGTTCGTAAAGGATGGCGAAGTTGGGATAATTTTTGGAATAGAGATTTTTATAGTAGTGATAGTTATTATGAGTTAGAATCACAAAATACTCCAGATGAAGCACGCGCTAAAAGAAAGAGACGGCGTGGAAAACGTAATAGTAATAAAGAATATTCTGATTATGTTGTTATAGACCCTGTAGCTATGATTAGAGCTATGTCAATGGCAACAGTTGTTTCAAGTAAAACTGATGGTAAAGAGATGATGGGTTTTATTATTGGTAAGAGAATTTTAGATGAAAGAGGGAAAATTAAACAATTGATTATTGAAGATGTTATATTTACAGGTTGTATGTCAGAGCATTCAGCTACAGAAATGGATGCTATACAAATGAAGAATGCTAATAAACAGGCACGATTAAGAGGATTAAAAACTTTAGGATGGGTACATTCACATCCAGGATTTAGTGTAAGTCCATCTGGTGTAGATACAACAACTAATAAATCATGGGAAAGTTTTATGGTTGACCCGTTAATGCTTATAGTTAATGAAAGAGATTTTTATGTTGGTACTACTCGTAGAGGTTGGGCAAAGTCATTATCTTTTGTAATTAGAGAGAAGAGAGATACAAAGATTGGTAGTCAAAAAATTAGTGATTATGATATTACAAATAATGGTATTAATGTAGTAGAACCTAAACCAATAGATACATTTGATAAAGATGAGAATGTACATTCGGAGTATTATAATACTAACCTGTTTAATCCTTTTGGTATTATGACATTTATTCATTTTATAGGTGAAGCAGAGTTTTTGATATTTAGAACAATTCGAGAATGGTGTTATCGATTAGGTGATTTTATAGGTGATATATTTTCAAGGCGGAGTACACATTCACCATATGATAAAGAACTTAAAAAGATTAATAAGAAGTTAGAGTCTGTAGGAGAAACTAAAGATGGACATAATTGAATGGTGGTTTAAGTTTTTTGTATCTACTATATTACCAGTAATAGTGTTAATATCAGTATTTTGGATTATGGTTATTTATTTTACTCCTAGTGGTATAGAAACAGTTATAGAATATAAACCAGAATATTTGTTTGAAGGAAATCCTGCTTTACTTAATGCAATAAGTAAACAATCAGATATGTTAGAATCCATTTGTGAAAATTATATTTTATTACCACAAGAATCATATTTTGACCATATCAACTTTAAAAATAATCAATCGTATTGTATTTATAAGGAGCCGTCTAGAAATTATCGTATGATAGGTGGTCCAGCATTTGTGGAATTTGAGGTTACACTTAATGAATTAATATCAAATGATATGAAAGCCAGAGAGGAGTATAGGCAAACATTTAATCAATTAAGAGCAGGTACAGAAATAACTGTACCAATATTAAATAAAATGAATAATGCTATTAATTTAACGTGGTTATGTAATTCAACAGATAATTCTATGTCAATGATAGAATATGGTCTTGTAGAAGAATGGATTGAGGAGCCTATTAATAGTACGGAACAGTTTTTTACAGAAGGTTGTTTATCTTATAATGTTTCAACTAATAATGAAACAAATAACACAGATGTGAATTGTGTTTTTAATGTTACCATTAAGGATTTTAATGTGATACGTCAACATAGATTTAAAGTTCCAAAATGGAAGGTTAAACATTCTGTGAACTTCTGTGATTTTATATTTTTAGAAGAATGGAATAATCAGAATCTAACATTTGGATATGATTTAATTGCTGAACCTATAGACATGTATAAGTATCTTCGTAATGTTAATGGAACTTATATTGATGTTGATTATTTTGAAAGTGATGAATATAAAAATAAGATATGGCATCCCGCAGGAATACCGGTTATAGATTTTAACGATGATTTAGCAATGTGGTGGAATTTTGATACTATGGTACTTAATGATATAAGAGGAACTTAGAATGAAATTAACAGAATTAAAGAATAGATTTTCGAGACAGATAAAGGCAGGGTTTAATCAAGCCAAAATATCTAAACAAAGATGTGCTGTTGTAGGTGTTGGCGGTCTTGGTACTATTGTTTCAGAGAAGTTAGCAATGTTAGGAGTCAAAGAGCTTATACTTATAGATATGGATATGGTTGATAAATCAAATCTTAACAGACAATTTTTTTATGAAAAAGATTTAGGACGCTATAAAGTTGATGCTACTAAGGAAAAGTTGGAACAATTTAATTCAAATGTTTGGATTACTAAGCAACCTAAACCGGTACAGGATGTGGAAAGTGCATTAAAACCTGCAACTATAATTTTTGATTGTTTGGATAATATTGAAACGAGACAATGGTTGAATAAGTATTGCGTAAAGAATAAGAAAGTTTTAGTTCATGGCGGTTGTAGTGATGTGATAGGTGAGATACAGATATATATTCCAGGAAAGACATCATGTTTAGAATGTCTACCATATCCAGAAGACCCAAATGAGAATCGTAGTTGTGCAGATTTTGATGCAGCTATATGTACTACTAATGGTATAGTTGCTAACAAACAGATTGATATGTTTATAGATTGGCTTCATAATAAAATCAAATTTAATTGGATTTCATATAGTCGTAATAATGGAATGAGATATCGTAATATGAAGATAAATACAGGGTGTAAAATATGCCATGGCTAAATAATAGAGGACAATTATCTTTTAGTTCAATTGTCACAGGATTTGTAGTTGTTTTGGTAGTATGTGTTATGATATTATTTTTCTATGTAACGATTACAAGTTCATTTAAGAATACTGATGTTAATTATGCTTTAGAGACGTATAATCCTGCTATGTTAGACTGTCATGAATGGACATCACTTGATACTCCTAGAATAAAACATTCAGTAACTGATTATAAAAAAGATGGAAGCATTGTTAATAATGTATTCTATAATAATATTGAAATAAAAGATGATGATGCGAAATCTGTTGATGTTATAACTCGTGAATATCGATATTGTAGTAATATGTCATATGTTAGATATAATGCATCAATACATCAATGTAAAGTATCAATTAATGTAGATTTAGCAAAAAATGAAGAAGTTCCAATAGATGATATAATACAGTTAACTGCATGGGGTACAGTCTATTTTCAACATGGTGAACTTAACGATACAAATAATGAATCTATGGCGTCGCCGGAAGCCGAGACATATGAAGCAAGTACCAAATATAATATAGAAGACTTGAAAGTTAATACTGATGATTGGTTATTTTATAGATTGCCAAAAGGTTTAGGTTATAAATATTATTCATCACAATATTACAATAGTTCAATATGTACGAAGTGGGATTTTAGAGAAGATTATATGCCAGGTGAGAAAATTTTTACTGTGAATAAATTTACCAAATGTGAAGATAAGACAACGTTAACCTGTGCAACATTTGATTATATAA